>Ga0268276_1000727_pt1 | contig 36625 bp, 38 predicted proteins | sample saktaG_4_FD_190145 | JGI IMG/M metagenome (GOLD analysis project Ga0268276, IMG submission 190145) | Saline water microbial communities from Sakinaw Lake, British Columbia, Canada - sak_2010_1_5_45m | ecosystem: Environmental > Aquatic > Non-marine Saline and Alkaline > Saline ...
TTCGGCAAATGCACTGGCGAACGCACATGACTGGTGGCAACTTTCGGACCAGCTTGTCGTGAAATACAGCAACATGATGGTAAACGATTTTATAAATGGCACAACCTACCTGCCCGGCTATCCCGACTCGTGGCTGCAGGATGCAGGATACCAGTACGGCCCGCGGATTTACCCGGATAAAGAGCTCCAGAATGTTGTCGGCCTTGCCTACGTGAACAGGACCGTATACACCACGCCGGGTAACGAACTTAACCTGATTAAGACGACCCAGCGGACGAATGTAACTCAGCTCATCATCGGGATCATCGAAGGACGTGTGCCCCTCCCGGCCCGGAACCTCACTCACCGGATCTTAAAAACCGGCTGATCAATTTTTTTTCTAAAAGTGGCTCCGTGCCATCACCAGGTTTCCATGAATGCCTGCCAGATCGGTACACGGCAGACAGCGGATGTACGACCGGTCTGTTCCCGTGTCATCTCCGGCTGAAGCATAAACCTTTTTTTTAATGCGGAATTATTTTTCCCTTTTAAAAAAGAAATACCAGATGATGGATGAACAACTCTCCAAAGGATCTTTTTACATCCTCCTTGCCGCAGTTTTCCTTGGCATGCTCGGCCTGGGGATTGTCATCCCGCTGCTGCCGGTCTTTGTGGATGACTTTGGCGCCGGCGGTTTCTGGGTCGGGGCGCTTTTTGCCGGGTACGGGCTCTCGCGAATACTCCTGACCCCGTCAATCGGTTCATGGTCTGACCGGTACGGGCGGAAATGGTTCATTACCGGCGGCCTTGCCCTGTATACGATTGTGTCGCTCCTGTATCTCGTCCCGACATCCATTTATGAATTATTCGTGATCCGGTTTATCCACGGGATTGCATCGGCGCTGATCGGGCCGGTTGCCATGGCGTATGTCGGGGATATCACGCCCCGTGGACTTGAAGGTGCATACCAGGGCAGACTCTCCAACGCCTTTTACCTTGGCATGGGTACAGGCCCGCTGATCGGGGGCGTACTGTATAGTGCGTCCGGCATGACTGCGGTATTTCTGGTCATGGCGGTCATGGCCCTTGTCCCCTGCATCCTCTGCATAAAATATCTCCCCGAATCAAAGCCGGAGAGCAGACCCCCGGCATCGGTGTGGAAAGCCTTTTTCCACTCCCGCATGCAGGCAAACCTCTTCTTCAGGTTTGCCAACTGTTTCCCGTATTCCGCATTCATGGTCTTCCTGCCGGTCATTGCCGCAGTCCAGTACCGGTATCCGACAACGCTCATCGGTCTGATCATCGCAATCGAAGTCCTTTCCATGGGGATGTCCCAGGGATATTTCGGCAGGGTTGCGGACCGGTACAAAAAATCCCAGCTAATCGTTGCCGGCACGCTGCTCGTCTCGTTTGCCACACTCGCACTGCCCTTCGTGAACAACCTCATTGTCATAGCGATCATCGCCCTTTCCATCGGCATCGGCAATGCGATTGCAATCTCTGCTGCAACTGCCGTCGTGGCGGTCGACGGCCGTGAACTGGGACAGGGGGCCGTGATGGGTGCGTTCAATACGATTGTGAGTGTCGGGATTGTCATCCCTCCGCTCATCTTCGGGGTGATTCTCGTAATTTATGGCGTTGCTGCGATCTTTATTGTTGCCGGGGTTATCTCGCTCCTGACGCTCGCACCCTTTTGGTTACTGGTGATCCGCAGCCGGAAGATGATGGTCCGGCCGGGGCAATAAACACGAGATCCTCCACCGGATCCGGGCCGCCCGGTCCGGAGTCAGACCGGTACTTTCCCCATGCAATCTTTATTTATAAAAAAAGAAAGAAGAGAATGTCTGCTGGTATCAGCTCATGAAACGAAAACTGCTTATCTTCTCTCTGCTTGTCCTCCTCTGTATAGGGTTTGGCGCAGCTGCGCATGTGATCAATGACCCGGTTGTCAATGACCTTTTCTACACCTCCCTCGCACTGGCTGTCACGTACCTTATTTTCCCGGTTATTATCGGCATGATTCTTGTAAGAAGGATTACAGACCTGAAAACACGGTACACTGCAAACAAGGCAATTTCAATACTGTCAATTGTTTTTGTCATCGCCCTCTGCCTGCGGATCTGGGTGACAGATACTTCTGCGCTTATTGTGTCGTACGGCATCATCGGCGCCGCCCTTGCATTTGCCCTGCAGGATGTGTTCAAGAATTTTGTCGGGGGTTTCCTCATCATCATTTCCGGCATGTACCGGGTCGGCGACAGGATCTCCATTGACGACACGTACGGGGACGTGATGGACATCGGTATCATGAGCACGACGCTTATGGAGATCCGGGGCTGGGTTTCCGGGGACCAGCCGTCAGGGCGACTGCTCATCATACCAAACGGCCTTGTGATCAATCATCCTTTGTACAATTACACCCGTGACCATTCGTTTATCTGGGACGAGATATCCATCCCCCTGACCTATGACAGCGACTGGGGGCTGGCAAAAGATATCATACTTGGCATTGTTATTAAGGAAACCGCTTCGATGACGATGCAGGCAGATGCAGAGATTGAACGGATCGGTGAAAACTATTACCTTCCGAAGAAAGTCGTTGAACCCTCGGCCTACATAACGCTCACGGATAACTGGATAACGCTGGATGTACGGTACGTTACGGATGCCCGCAGCCGCCGGATCCTCCATTCCCGGCTGAGCGAGATGATCCTTGCAGCTATTGAAAAGGAAGACAAGATTACCATCTCCTCCACAACCGTGACGGTCACATCCATTAACCAGACCTCCGTTTCGCGTAAGGATTAAGAAACGGCCGGATATTCATTCATCATTTTTTAAAAAAGTTCCCGTCGCCATCAGACCGGGTTTTTCAATAGCATGATTTTGCGTATCATTTAATAATCCCCCCGTGTATTTCACTAGTAGGAAACACGGGTGGATATGGCAGGCGAGGAGAATGCTGTTTTTGGAGGCACCGTCATCGGCTATGAACGGGAATTACATGAGATCACCCAAGCCATCGAAGGGTCCGTGCCTGATGCACCGTCCCATATTGCCATCGTTGCGGAACCGATGGGTGGCCGCACGACGATCGTTGCCGAGATCAGGCGCCTCTACGGCGACAGGGTGCACTACCTGCCCCTGGAATTTATCATAAAACAGTCCGCCCTGCCGGATTTCTCCACCCTGCCCTATGATATCATCCTTATCGACAACTGCCAGTTCCTTGCGACAAGGGTAATTGGGGGATTTGATGCCCTTGATACGTTCCTGCGCATGCAGATCACGTCAAAGAAGATCTTCATCACGACATGGAATGCCTACAGCTGGCAGTACCTCTCCTCCGTCATGAACCTTGATGCGTATTTCCCCACTATCGTTACCTTAACCAAGATGGACACACCGGTACTCAAGCAGGTGATCATGTCGCGGTATAAGCCCGGGGAGATCCGGTTTGTTGATGAGGGGACCGCGGAGCGATCGATGTTTTTCTCCGTGATCCACCGCAAGGAGCGGCTGCCGTTTACTAAAACTGAAATTTCATTCCCGTGGATAAAGCTGAATTTTACCGTGATGCTCCACGGCCTTCCCCGGAAAAAACGCGTACAGATCTCCATAGAAGATGTAATTTTTGAAAAGATCAACCGGATAGCAGAGGGAAATCCCGGTGTCGCGATCCTGCTCTGGGAAAGGAGCCTGAAAGATAATACCCTCTCCTTACGTGCAATCACCGAGACCCCGTATTCCATCTCCCTTGACACGAATGAATCATTTATCCTTTCTGTCATCCTGTCCATGGAATCCCTGCATGCAAAGGACCTTTCCGCAATTGCCGGGTCCGAGATGGATATCGAGCGGGTGCTCTACCGCCTCGTCCAGCAATGCCTTATCAGGGACAACGCAGGCTACTTTAGTATCGAGCCATTTGCCCTTGGGCAGGTGACCGATTACCTTAAGAAAACCCGGAGGTTGTGGTGACCATGGCTGATACCCTGCTCTCCAATGTTACGGCAGGAGTTACGGCAGAACTCCCGATAAAAACCATCGATGCAAACCTGATCCTGTACATCGTCTTTGTCATTGTCATCGCCTATGTTCTTTCCTACCTGCTCAGTTTCATCCTCGTCCATGTCTCGGAGCGGATCGGCTGGTACCGGACATCTGTCACGATGACCATCCCCCTGTTGAAGCTCCTCGTCTACATGGTGGCACTCTATTACATTATCATCGCCGTCATCGAACCTTCACTGACCCAGATGATCGCATTCTCGGGGCTCTTTGGTGCTGCTATCGGTTTTGGGTTAAAAGACCTCTTTTCCGATATCGTGGGGGGCGTCGTGATCATCTTTGAAAAGCCGTACCAGATCGGCGACAAGGTCACCATCGGGAACCAGTACGGGGAGGTAAAAGATATCGGCATCCGCTCGACGCGTATCCAGACTCCTGCCGATGAACTGGTATCAGTGCCAAACACTACCATCTTCAGCCAGCCGGTATCAAGCGGAAATGCCGGGGATCTGGCCATGATGGTCGTAATCGACCTCTTCATCCACCCGGATTCCGATGCAGACAAGGCAATGAAGATCTTAAAAGAGGCTCTTGTTACATCGAAGTACGTGATCATCTCGAAAAAATATCCTTACACGGTGCTGCTCGAGGACTTCCCGTTCTACAAGCGCGTCCGCGCAAAGGGATATGTCAACGACCTCCGGCTGGAGTTTGAGTTCAAATCAGAAGTCACCCGGAGATCATGGGCCGAATTTAAATTAGCAGGGATCCAGCCGCCATCATTTGTTCCCCCGTCGGCTGCCGACACAGGTGGGCAGTCCCCGGGAATGAACCCATAATCTTTTTGGGTAATATGCTATTTTAACACCTGAATCAACACAAATTTTTCGACGGATTATATAGCGGAATACCGTTCCTGAAAACATAAAGAAAAAAGTGACAGCAGATTATAGTGTGAATTCTCACACAAAAATGTCAACATCCTATCCTTCTATCGCGACCGGGGGATGCCGCAGCGGCGGGGGCGAAGGCGTAGCCGGAGCACCCAAGAGCAACTGAGATGTACGAATTCGATTACAAATCCGAGAAAATTTTGGTGCAAAGTTGGCATTATACCCATCTTTTTTTATCCCTTTTTGGCGCTGTTCCCTCTATGATGGCAGTCTCTGTTCTGGCGACGCAAACGACAAGGTCATAGTAGAAAAACCAGTATCTCAGGTTTTATCACAAACGATTTCGGACTCTAACTTTTTAACGAATTATTTATGCGATGACCTGCAATCCCATTATTGATTGAACAATGAGAAAAACTTCCGATCTGGTAGATGAGATGCGTGCCGAAGCAAAAAATGCCTGGCTTGTCGCAATTGCTGTCGGGTTTCCAACTGAGACAAAATTTGTATTCAGTTCACGGAAGCACCCGCTTGAAGAGTTGAACCAGCTGGTAAAAAATGGCGGCTCTCCCATCGGGCTGCTACGGTTTGATAAAGAGAATACGACCGTACAGGGGTCATACCGCCCGTTTATCGAATATGAAAATGAGGAATGGGCCAAAAAATATCTTGCGGGGCTTCTGGATAATACCGGGGATATCATTGCCTTGAGCCAGCAACAGCATATTTTCCCTACTGCATATTAAAAAAAATCTCCATTCCCCTAATGTTTTTAGAGAGAAAATTTTTTTTAAGATAATTTTTTTATGCGCTCAATCTCATGACATCCAGACAATTCCCGCCTTCCTGCACTTCATCCCTGCATCGCCCCTCTTCCGGCATACAAGGAAATGCCGGGGTATGCGATGAGTTCAAAAAGAGAGTTCAAAAAATTGGCACAACACAGGGTAATGTGAACCGCTAAAAATCCGCCCGGTCCTTGCGGTTAACTGGTCTTTATCCCGATACCCTCGAACCAGCGGGAATCAAAATTCCCCGAGTAATCGTACGTGTACCCGATCCCCTTAAAAAAGTCCTCAAACTCCTCCTGTGCCCTTAAACTTTCTTTCGCAGTATTTTCTGTGCGGTAAAAATGCGCCAGATAGACAAAACTGGCGCCGTGATCCGGGAAATCTTCCCGCTGTATTGAATCGATCATCGGGTAGTGCCCGAGCAGTCCATGCCATTCCGGACAGGAACCCTGTCCTCCAATGATGAGGCATTCAGGCCCGGTGACCGGCATGGCTGGTCTGGTTTTTTTGCGGGCGGGCTCCTTCTTTCGTTGTTGGCCGGCACGTTTTTTCCCTTTTAAAGAACGGTCCGTTGCGGGATGATCCGCGGGGCCGGCATCCTCCGGTGCCATAGTGATACTGATCCTGCCACACGTATAAAAAATTTATTTTTCGTTCTTTGTCTTCCGGCCGCATCCCTCCGGTACTGTTGGGGTTCGGCCGGGGGTGGTAATGCGGGGAGCGGGACGTACCAGTCCGTTTTAAATCCAGCCGGTTCCATAGATCGAAAGGAGAGCATCATCGGGTACACCATGAACAGGCTGCAGGTATTTCAGGGAGTGCCGTACCGGGCGGTTGCACTCCTCATCCCGTTTTGTGTCCTGTCAGTTCATATCGCTGTCATGGCTGCCACGCTCCCGTACACTCTTTTCCTGACCATGATCGGGCTCATGGTCGCCTACATGGCGCCTCCTGCCGGAAAGGAGACCGCCATCCCCGTGGGGATTGCACTGGGCATTCCCTGGTGGTACATGGCACTCTCCATTACGATGGTTGACGTTGAGACCGGTCTTTTTATGGGGCTCAACTTCGACCTTGCGTTTAAAATTCCATTCCTTGGACCCATACTCGTCGATCTTACAGACAAGACAAAACAGGTCATCGAACATCACCGCTGGATTAGCGGCCTGTATTTCTTTGGCATCGTGCTGATGGTGATGGTGCCCGTCCTCGGGAGCGGTGGGATCAGGGGCACAATTGCGGGAAAACTCCTTGGCATGGATACCTTTCCGGTATTTCTGGGGATTCTTGTGGGAGCACTGATCGGCTGTTTTGGGATCGCACTTGGGTCAGCAGCGATCCTCGGCCAGCTCTGCGCGGACGGTCTTTTACCTGCAGAGATCAGCGCAATAGTCTGCAACCAGACGTTGTGATGCAATGAAGAACCACATGCTCTCCCTGCTCATTATTGCTACAGTCATGTTATCGCGGTGCGATGCACAACAGGCACCCGATAGCAGCGGCACGTTAAAAGGATTTCAGGGTCTCTTTATAGACAGCCTCAATAGGATACACGGGAAAATCCAACCCCCTCGTGGATCGTGGCAATGCCCAAACGTATGCAAAAACATCCGAGGAATGGTAGTGAAATATGATGAACTGCTGGGAAAAAGGGCCGGTGAGTCAAGACTATGGATATCGACGCCGCACTGATCGTCATCCTGCTCGGCGCCACCCCGTTCTTCGAGGCGCGATATGCCATTCCTGTGGCGCTTGCCTATGGTTTCCCCCCCCTCACAGCATTTGTGCTCGGTATCATCGGAAATATTCTTCCGGTGATCCCGCTCCTCCTCTTTCTCGAATCTGTCTCCCGGTGGCTCAGCGCCCGCTCCTCATCGATGGCAGACTTCTTTGGATGGCTCTTTGGACGCACCCGGAAATATGACGTCATGGTCAACCGATGGGGTGCTCTCGCCCTCTTCATTTTTGTCGCTGTACCGCTGCCGTTGACCGGCACATGGAGCGGGTGTGCCATAGCCTTGGTATTCGGCATCCGGTTTAGCCGGGCCTTTCCGGCGATCGTCGCAGGGGCTGTGACCGCTGCCCTGATTACCACTATACCGACGATCGGGGTCCTCAACTTTCTGGGGTAGGAGTATGAAGGCGATCCTGATCCTTGCAGGAGCTCTTGTGGGGTGTTTCATTATCGCACTCGGATCAGCAGCGATTATCAGCCATCTCTGCTCGAACAGTCTTTTGCCTGCAGATATCAGCGCAATTGTATGCAACCAGATAAAGCACAAGGAGTGGGCAGCGGCCGCAGGATCCTGCTGACAGGGTGGGCTGTTTTCCCCGGCAACGCGGTTGTGGCGAGCGCACCATGCCCCCGCCCTGATGATGAGCGTTCCCTGATGCAACAAAGTCAGGTAATAAAAGGGGAATTTATCCCGGTATATTACCGTGAAACCTTCTTTTTTAGTTCCGGTACAAGACGCTTCATGATATCGCTCTGAGCAGGTGTCACATAGATCACGTACTGACCAACAACCATCAGGCTTCCTACCGGATGCCCGCGTTCAACCGAATAAGAATTATACATACGTATGGCTGCATCACGGGACTCTGCGCTGTCAAATGCCTGCGTGGATACGGTCACCACTTCTCCGGCATTGTCCGTAAGAACAAACGTTTTTCCACCGGTTGCTCCAGGAAGGTTCCATGTCGAATCCTGGACGCTGGTAACGGTGATTCCCGTTGCCTGCGCCACTTCATTCACCGGTTCACGGGAAACCTGATGGAATGGGGATTCTTCAGCAACGAGAATGATCACGCCGATGGGGATCAGAAACACGATGATGAGGATTATATGGAGTCCGAGTTCAAGCCGTGAATTGGTACTCATAGATCTCCTCCGTTTTTATTGATGTGATTTTTCGTTCTCATCTTTTCCCACCTCTGCCCTCCAGCCGGCTTTAACCAGCTGGGATTTTTGAATTTTAAGAATACAAGCGGGGGCACTGCCAGCAGGAACGTACCGAGCAGGACGGCACTGACGTAGTCAAGTCCACGTGTCAGGAAGGATGATGGCGGCATACGCCCGACAATAAAGGCAAATGTTGTCCCGCACGCACCAAGCCCGCCGCCAAGCCCGACTCCTGCCATCCCGCCGGGGATTTTAAAGGGGTGTAGTGTATCCGGCTGGCTGTAACGGAGCTTGATCACGGATGCAAAGACAAGGATATACAAAATACAGGATACCCGGCACCCTGACATAACCCTGACTTTGATAGCCCGGGTCATATATTTTTTGGGGATTGTTCGAACCTGACAATGACCGGGGAGCCTCGTGAGAATTTTCCCATCTGAAAATCCTTCCAATCAGCATAAAAATCCTGGTATCCTGGATTATTAAAAAAAGGGAATACTCAGGAATACCGGAGAAGATGTCCATCAGAACATCTTCGATCTGCGACAATGGAGCACGAGAAGATATCCGTAGGGATATCTTCGATTTACATTGCCTCCGCCTCACCTCCGCACGCTTGTGGCAAACTCAGAAATATTCTGTCGAATATTTCCTATGAGCCTGTCCTGTCCTTTGGACACGACAGACACCCTCGCGATGCGATATCTGTGGAAAAAGTTAATAAAATAGATGAAGGAAATAAGATGTTCTACAGAGCGGGCTATGTCGTTATCCGGCATAGATGGCTGATGAAAATTCTAAAGGGATTTTCATACCAGCCGAAAAATGAAATCTGTACTCATCCTAGTACCCGGGGGGGGTGGCTTTTTATGAAATATGCAGATATCGACAGGATTAATCAGAAATTACCGCTTGATAAAGTCCCCTGGAACAGTGAGACCCCCCCCGGACACACTCGTTGACCTTATACAAAGCGGGAAAGTCCGGCCTTGCAGGACAATTGACCTTGGATGCGGTGCCGGCAACTATGCGATATCTCTGGGAGGTCACGGGTTTGAGGTAACCGGTGTCGATAGTTCCCCGACTGCAATATCAATCGCACAGAAGAACGCACTAAAGCTGGGGGTCAGATGCAGGTTTATTGTCGCTGACCTTACCGGTGACCTTCATGGAGTAAACGGGAGATTTGACTTTGCATTCGAATGGGAATTTTTACACCATATATTCCCGGAAGACCGGGAAAAATATCTCAATAATGTCTATAATCTCCTGAACCCGAAAGCATCCTATCTTTCTGTGTGTTTTTCTGAGGGGGACCCCCAGTTTGGCGGTACCGGGAAATTCCGTTCAACACCGATCGGGACAACCCTTTATTTTTCCTCTGAATCCGAACTCCGTGACCTCTTTTCGGCGCATTTTATTATCCGTAAACTCAAAACGATTGAAGTTGCCGGAAAGCATGGATCGCACCAGGCCATCTGCGTTCTGTCTGAACGGGACTGACATTTTTTTAGTTCTCTTGGGGCATGTATCCCCGTTTAGGGGATGCCATGACCATACCCCCACGCCGTTTTTTTGTCTTTGACAATGAGGATCGGCCGGTATGCCCTCCGCATAACCGCGCCGGTTGTGCTCCCCACGAATAATGCCTTGAGATCCCGTACCCACCCTTCCCCGTACGGGCTCATGACGATGACGGAAACATCATCATTGTCGGCCGTGGCGATGATCTCGTCGGGCGGGTATCCCACGTGGACACGGGAGATCGCATTGAAACCTGCCCGCACAAATTCTCCTTTGAGTTTTTCCAGTTTTTCTTTTGCCACCTGAACATGTTCCTGTATTTCCTTTTCAGATTCGCCTTTATCGACCACATGGAACAGGACAACCTCCCCGACTGTCGGCAACTCCTGTGCAAGTGCTACTGCATTTCCTGCAGGCTTTGAAAAGTCCGTGGGTAAAAGTAGTTTAGAAAAAATCCTTGCACACGATTTTTCACCCGTGCCTTTGTCTGAAGGATACCGCATAAGCAGGACGTTTGTGGTTGCCCGGTGTATAACGCTCGCAGAAACACTGCCAAGCAGGATAGTCTGGATCGGGTTTTTTCCCCGGGCACCCATCATAATCAATGACACGTTTTCATTTTGGGCAGTTTCTAATATCGCAAGCGGGACGTCCCCCTGGGTTATCACGCTGACAATAACATCAATTTTTGTCTGCACACTCAAGCCAAGGTTCTCAAGAAATGCTTTGTTCTCTGATAAGAGGATTTTGGCATTCTCAATCTGCGGATCGTGAGTCCCCCCTGCTTTTGGCGGATGTGTGGCATCGACGACATGCAAAAGGATTACTTCGTGAGCGCCGGGGATATCGCCGACACATGCAAGAAGTTTTTGGGCATCACCGGAAAAATCTGTTGGAAGCAGCACTTTTTCAAACATACCTGGTCTCCCTTTTATTTTCAACCTCTCAATGATGTGAGGATATTTTGCGGAACCTGATATACTGTGTACAATCCAACCTGCGATAAAAACCAATCGTTCCTCCGTTACCCTTGCTTTTTAAGGCACATGGCAAAACAGGTATAGTGTACCATAATTACGATGACCAGATTCCGGACGACTGGCGGGAGGCGTTATAAGAATATTGGATGAGGATGGGCAGGATGAACAGGAGGATGGCAGTGATCGCAAAAGTCAGGCGTTTGTCCCGTCAGTCACGCCCCCTTCCCGCATCGTTTCCTCCTCCCCAGCCACTCAATCCACCTTGTCACGATTAACACAGTAACGCCAGACCGCTCAACCCCAACCTCATTTTATCATTGTTCCTATGTTTGAATCGGATTTTTTTAAGATGATATCAGACCCCCCTCCTTTTTGCCGGTCAAAGAGCAGACCTTTTTAAAAAACGACTAATAGGTATCTTCACCTACACTCACATGGTGAGTTTTTCTGACTTCAGACCAGGAATGCCAGCAATGCGGCAGGTGTTGCGAGAAGTGGGGATGGGGACAGAAAGGTGTCCCCGAAGACATCATCCCGTGGATCACGCATGACCGTACGGATATCCTGCAGCACGTAGGCATCAGGTGTGATGATGGCACACGAAAGAACGGGCGGGACATATCCCTTGACGATCTCCCGCACGTAACCCGGATTGACTACTGGGTCTCACCAAACGGCATAAAGATCCGGCACTGCCCGTTTTTCGTCCGGGCAGACGACGGGAAGGTATATTGCAAAATCCATGACACCAAGCCGAAAGTCTGTATAAGTTTCACGCCATGGAATGAGCCCGTCCGTGACTATGCGTTAAACTGCCCTGCATGCAGGGACACGGCGCCGTAACCCGCCGACAACCCGCATACATACCTTCAATGTGTCAGCCGCCATTGATCCATCCTACGAAGTTGGTTGAATGAGTGGGTTCCAGAAAAAAAACAACGATACAATAAATCCGAACGCAGTGAATGCAGACGGCACACCAACCGTCCGTGTACGGTTACCGAAGAAATGGAATAAGGAACAATTCGCCCTTGCTGAACTGATGTTGGGGGCAAATCACATCCGTGTCCAGTGTATTGACGGGGTCACCCGCATGGGCAGGATCAAGGGAACAATGAAGAAACGGACCTGGATACGTGAAGGGGATACATTAATTGTTGCTCCCTGGAGCTTCCAGGATGCAAAGTGTGACATTATTTACCGGTACCTCAAGCCACAGACGGAATGGCTGCGAAGAAACCGCTATATTTAACCGTAACTTTTTTACCAAATAAACAAGAGGAGAGAAAAAAAGGAGCAAAAAATGGGGCACATGCGAATAGATTCCAAAAAACGATACCACTATGCTTCCCTCATCTGCGATTATTTACTCAGGAAAAATATCACGCGGGCTGACGTAACAGCACGGGATATTGCAAAATTTCATCACCTGTCCGGTAAATCCTCCCAGTCGATCAGTGCAATGCTGAATTTTTTATACAGTAACCGGATCAGGGAGACCCGTTTTGGATTTTACATCATGGGAACGCTTGCTTTTAAAAAGGTAGACTATCCCCACCGGTACACCATAGAACTGATTGACGGGGCCCGAGGGCTGCTCTGATGATAACCTCCCCCGTCACCGTCACGGGAAAAAATGCCGGAGACGTACCCGGCGGCCGGTTTTTCCTCTCTGCGATCACCAGAGAAGTGTCCGTGAGGGCCAAATGACACAAACCTGTCTGGAATGGCTCACGGGAAGAGATGACATCGCTTCGCGTTCGTATGATCTCATCGCAGAACGTCCTTTCTGGAAGACGAGGTGGTTCCGGGGTGGTGTTGCAGCAGTGTGCATCTGTATCATCTGGTTTTTGTGGCCGGGCCTGATATAAAATTCAGGGGCGGAGGGCGTAAAAACGACTGGTTTTCCCTGCTGTGAGAAGCCGAAACGAATCCATGATGCCAAAGGTTTCCGGCAATCGGGTGCACCATTGCCAGAATAAGAATGTGGTGCTTCCGCCCTATTTGAAAAAATGGAGTCTCATGCTGCACACCTGTTCAGCCTCTCCCCGACAATAACGGATGATGTCTTTTCTCAAGGTGTACGGGTGCTCTCTTCAAGGTCCTGGATCCAGCTGGCAACTGCCCGGAGCACCGTAACGGTCTTTTCGGTCTTGTGGAGGGTCCCCGTCTGGGTAAAAACTCCGTCATTATCCTGTGAGATCACTTCGTTGATCACCCATACGCCGAATGGATCTGTGGTCACTAAAGAGACCATTGGAAAAGCCCGGACAATTAATGAATAATTCACCGGATTCGTAATCGATGTCAATTTTTTTGATCGCGATCTTCCTTCTGCAACATGTCCTTCAGATACACGGATAGATCGTGCGTCGTCAGGATCGTTTCAATATATTCTGAACGTAACATATGTCAATCCTCTCTTATACCCCCGAAGAGGTATTCCTGGCACTCTCTTCTTTGAATCCTTTAAAAAAAACCGGAAAAATTCCTTCCCTTTATCGATCGTGGGGATCTTTTGCACCTGATCGAAAAGCACGTGATTGAGGATTCCCGGTCCGTGTCATCATCTTGGAGGGCTTGATTTGCCCCGGGGGATTGATATGTTGGAGTTGTGTCGTGGTGACATAGTCAATAATCCCGTTACCTGTTGATAAAACAATGTGAAACAAAAGGGGGGAATCGGATATGCCCGGGGTTTACTGTAATTTTGTGCATTCGTAGTATGACTGCACATACGACCTTGCCGGTTTAGCATTCGTCCCCGGTGTCAGGATCGTAGAACGCTTCCTGCATTGTTTGCACGTGGCGTCCCGTGTATCTTTGAAATGGTCCCTTGGCGTTTTATTGATAATTGCATTCTCGGTATGGCACACAGGACAGGTGAACCGGATAACATACCCGGTCCTCGTTCCCAGTATCTCAGGTTTTAATGAGTGTTGTATCATTGCTTCATTCTTTTTTTAGGGTTGTTCTGCCAGATTGGAATAAAAATGCAATCTGGTTTTTTGATCGATTCATATAAATAAAAAGGGTTTTGCAGGGTGGTGTAAGTCCCGCCGTTATTGTTACATCCTGGCGCGAGCGGCAGGAATTGTCAAAACCGTTTATTATTGGTATTATATTGGTGCCACGAGTGTATAGTATGATCGGTTGGCACCGTTTCCTGGTTTTAAGAAACCTTCCACTACCAATCATAAAAATTATTTCAGGTTCTTAATCTGGGTGATAATTTCCTGAGCCGGCTGCTCCCCTGCAAAGATCTGCCGCGGCATCTTGAACCGTTCGGCAAACTCATTGATTTTTTCCTCTGAGATAATTTTCTGCTTTCCGTACTCCCCGCACTTTACGCCCCCCGTTCCAGCATCGCCATATTTCCAGAACCCCGGGCAAATCAGGGGTCTGTGATATAATTTGTCCGGACACCAGCGGTGGTGCACCCATCCCATCGTCAAGATTCCCATCACAGGTTTACACCAGCCCGTTCCAGTCCTCCCTGCGTTCACCTGGTTATGTCAGCACCTTATACCCTTCCCTGACCAAAACACGGATCACCGTATCATCCCAGACAGCGTCGTCTGGCTCAACCAGATTGTTGATGTGCTCATCAAAAAGCCGAATCAGGGCTGCATCATCGGATGCCAGATGACGCTGGCCCATGATCCGCCCAGCTCTCTTTCCCACGGAATCAAGGATCAGCAGGCGCCAGCAGCCATAGTCCCTGCAGATCTCCGGGCGTGTCAGGTGGACAGTACAGTATCCTTTCGCGGATAACTTCTCATACCGGAAAAACGGGCAGGCCTCAGGACGTTCGGTAAAAATGCTCTTGTCCAGAAAGAGCCCGACCTTGTCCGGGTCAACAACTACTGCTGTTTTTTCACCTGTGTACTGGTTGTAGATAAGAAAACGATAATCCCCACGATCCTCTTTTATTTTATGGACCAGTCCCAAGTGGCTGCAACATTCACCGCACTGCTGGCATTCAAACGACAGAGAATCACCTTTCAGGTAACCGGGTATTGCGTTCCGGCCCCTTAACATCACCGGAACGTAATCCTGTGATTCCGGAACAGAATCATATACGGAAAAACGCCGGTCCTCACCGGCGGATTTGAAGCCCTGCGGTCATTTTTCCATCCTGTACCCGGCGCGGGTGTGACTGCCGGATGTGTCGGGGATTAAACAGCGGGCACCGGGTACGGGATATCCCCTCAGGGAAGGATTCAGGTCTGTTTATAGGAATATTGTTTACGGGTCGCAAACATTCTGTTCATGAAACGTGAACACACGCTGCGTTCCAGATCCTTTTTCCTGAAACCGTCTCTCAGGTTCCTGCTATTCCCCATCACTTGTTGATGTGCACAACTTTTGCCGGCGGGAACCCGTTGAAGAACGTGGATGATGCAATCGTATACGCTCCCATGTTCTCGGAATATACCAGGTCCCCGATCTCCAGATCGGGGAGTTCTGCGGAAAGAGTAATGGTATCAAAAGCATCACAGGTCGGCCCGAACACGGCCGAGATATGCGTTTCCCCCCTCTTAAAAGATAAGACCGGGTATGTGCAATGGTCAAAGACCTGTCCTGAATACGTGTGATATACCCCGTCATTGATGTAGTAGGAGGGCTTCCCGTCGCGGAACGCTTTGCCGATCACTTTTGCCACCAGCGTGCAGGTGTTGGCGACAAGGAACCTTCCGGGTTCTGCGAGGATCTGGATATCAGGATCAAACAACCGCTTGATCTCGGCATTTAATTTTTTTGCGAGCGTTTTTACGGACCTGACCCCCGGGTGGTATTTCACCGGGAAACCCCCGCCGATATCAAGGATCTTGATTTGCTTGCCGGTCCGCGATTCTGCCTCTTTTAAAATATTTGCAGAAAGGTCGAGGGCCTGGATATAATTCTCAAAATTGGTGCACTGGCTTCCCACGTGAAAACTCAGGCCCTCGACAACAAGGCCCATCGCGAACGCCTGTGCGATCAGGTCGACTGCTTCACCCGGGTGAGCCCCGAATTTTGAGGAGAGTTCGACCATGGACCCGGTGTTTGGCACCCGGAGCCGGAGCACGAGCCCCGCATGCGGTGCATGTGCCTTGATCTTTTTCAACTCTTCGGAATTATCAAACGTGACAAGGGGTTTGTAGTGGTCAAGGGCTTCAAGGGTCTCTATCGGCTTTATGGTGTTTGCATAGATGATCTTGTCCCAGATCCAGTCCTGCCGTTCCGTATCCGGCATATCCTTGATATTTTCCCAGACGACCATGAATTCCGGCATGGAGGCAACATCAAAGCTGCATCCCATATCAAAAAGCGTCCTGACTATTTCAGGTGTTGAATTTGCCTTGACCGCGTAATACACCTGGACATCGGGCATATGGTTCCGGAACTCCCGGTAATTCTCGCGGATCTTGTCATGGTCTATCACGAAAAGGGGAGTTCCGTGCTCAAAAGCCAGTTTCTGCAGCAGTGCCTTCCGTACCTTCCCGATGTGGTGGACCCCGCTCTCATTCACTTCCTTTTTTGTCTCCTTTTTCACGTCCGCTTTCACCTTTGCCATTACATGAGTGATTCATTGCTCGAATAAGAAGTTTTTGAATTGCCAGACATCAGTCCGGTCAACGGTATTTTTCGTATTTTCCTTGAAATACACCACCTTGTTCTTCAGGGGTGTCCAGTCGGAGGGGCCCGACCAGAATTCCCCAAGGTAGGGCTTTGCAATATTCAACACAAATTCATGAGGGAGATCGTCGGGGAGGCAGAAACCCTTCTGCGGGTTATCGATCATCCACCTCACTGCGGAGACTACTCCCAGCGCGACCTGGATCGTGGTTGCATTCTGCCCGGGCGCAAGCTTCCGTGCTTCCTCTATCGGGAGGATACTGCCGGTCCACCACGAATGGTACGGGTGCCCCATCAAAAGGGCTCCTAAAATGTCAGACCCGGATACAATCTCCCGGTCGTTCATGATCCTCCGTCTGGGCTGCAGCTCGTAATTCCTGCCCCGCAGTTCGTGGAGTGATGCAATCGTCGCATCACACGGCATATACGCGTAATTCACGGTTGGCCGGTAGATCGCCTTGCCATCCTTCCATACGGTCCACCGGTCTGAAATGCCGAATGCCTCCCCGTGCCGGATGACCATCCCCACGATCTCCTGGTGAGGGATCCAGGAACGTACCCAGGTATTTATCCCCATGCGGGCAAGCATGATCCCGTTCTTTGGCCCGGCAGGAGGCACATGTGCCTGATCGGGTAGCTCTTTTTCATGGGTCCCCCACCCGATCTCGGCCGGAGCAGTGCCTTCCTCCAGCAGTCCTTCAATGCACCAGGTGCCCACGAACTCGTCAACTTTTTTTGGCGACCGGGAGATCTGGGTGTCTCGTTCCGAGCAATGGATGACCCGTATCCCGGTCTCTAGGGCAAGCCCGGCGCAGTCCTGTTTTTTGATCAGGTCTTTCATCAGGCCGGGGTCCGGAGCGATCCCGTCAGCAATCATCCGTTGGGCGATATCAACGAGCCCATGTTTGGCAAAGTGCGAGATCAGTCCGGGATTGGCCCCATGGTCAACCACGCAGGTGGAGGAATCCTTCCAGTCTTTGGTGAGCTCGCGCAGCTTCATCTGCCGGAAGTACAGGGACTTCTCGTATGGGCTTGCAGTGAACCTTCCGCCCTGGGGGTCCCAGACTTCTACGGAGGTGTTCACGTACATGACGTCATGATCATGGCACCACTGCACGATCTCACAGCAGTCGATGTTCCACGCAAGATCGATCAACAGACCTCCCGGAGCGAGGTACTCGGAGAGGATCTGGTTGAGGTTCTTAGGATTGACTTTTCTCTTGAAAAACCGGAGGCCTTCTGTTGTCCATGCCTTAAGGTCCTGTGATTTTTCTATAAGATCGATGATCGTGATCTTTTCAAGAGGTATGTTTACATGCCTGAGCAGGATGGGGAGCGTGCACTTGGAAACGGCACCATACCCGATGATCAAAACCTTGTTTTTGAATTCCACTACGATCCTCCCCGTGCCGGATCTGATTTTTGTATTCTTATTCCTGTTACCTAATAAACGTGTGAGAAACAGGTCGCAGGAGTGTTATTGGGCAGGCACGGGTCCGCCCGTCAGGAGTTCCGGTTACTTTTTTATTCTGCAAGCCAATTGCAGTAGTAGGGCAGGCAGATGCCAGCACTGCAGGGCCGGGCAATCCCTATAAGACCGGGATCCGGCCGTCATACCAGGAGCATGCATGAGGATCGTGATCGCCCTTGGCGGAAATGCCCTTCTCCGGAGGGGAGAGCCGATGACTGCCGATGCGCAGCGCAGGAACGTCCGCGCGGCAGCCCGGGCGCTGGCCCCGCTTGCTGGCGGGCACGAGATTGTACTCTCGCACGGGAACGGTCCGCAGGTCGGGCTGCTCGCCCTGCAGGCCGCCTGTTACACCGCGGTCGAACCGTATCCCCTCGATGTTCTGGATGCCCAGACCGAAGGGATGATCGGGTACATGATCGAGCAGGAACTGGGAAACCTGCTGCCTATAGAAAAACCGTTTGCGACCATCCTTACCATGATCGAGGTCGATCCGGACGATCCGGCCTTTAAAAACCCGTCAAAGTTTGTCGGCCCTCTCTATGCAAAAGCCGATGCCGACCGGATCGCTGCAGAGAGAGGCTGGATTTTCCGGCAGGACGGCAATGCATGGCGCCGGGTCGTCCCATCCCCGCGCCCAAAACGGATCTTCGAGATCCGGCCTATCCGCTGGCTGCTCGAGCGCGGGGCGGTGGTGATCTGTGCCGGCGGGGGAGGGATCCCGGTCATGTTCCGGCAGGGCGAACCAGACGAGCTTGCCGGTGTGGAAGCGGTCATTGACAAGGACTTTGCGAGTGCGCTTCTGGCACAGGAGATCGGCGCCGATCTCTTTGTCATGGCAACCGATGTTGACGGGGCATATGCCGGGTGGGGGACACAGGACGCCCGCCTCATCAGGGAGGCGACGGTCCAGGAGCTGAAAAAGTACATGTTCCCGCCGGGCTCGATGGGCCCGAAGGTGGAGGCGGCCTGCCAGTTTACCGAATCGACCGGCAGGAGGGCGGCTATCGGTGCGCTTGCCGACATCCAGGCGATTGTTGCCGGAGACGCCGGGACGCAGGTCGTGAAGGAATGAGGGTATAAAAACAATGACGGGATTTGGCGTATACTCGGAAGCAGGAAAGCTCCGGAAGGTCATGGTACACCGGCCTGATATGAGCCTGAGGCGTCTTACTCCGGCAAACCACAGGGACTTCCTCTATGATGACCTCCCCTGGGTTGACCGTGCAATCGAGGAGCACGATGCTTTTGTCCGGATCATGCGCGATGAGGGCGTGAAAGTCTATTACCTGCAGGAACTCCTTGCTGAAGCGCTCGCCACAGATTATGATACCCGCCGGCGGCTCATTGAACGGGTCGTAACCCCGATGACCGTGGGGCTCTCGAGCGTCGATGCGGTCCGGATCTGCCTGATGAATACGGAAGCCGCAGATCTTGCCCGCTACCTTATCGGCGGCCTTACCGTCAATGAGCTCGAATGCATTTACATGAAGGGGATGGCACGGCATTCCCTCACCGCGGCATCATCTGGGCCGGACGCATTCATCCTCCCGCCGCTCCCGAACACCCTCTTTATCCGGGACTCTTCCTGCTGGATCTATAATGGGGTCACCCTCAACCCCATGCACTGGCCGGTCCGGCGGCAGGAAACGATCAATGCTGCCGTTATTTACGAAAATCACCCGATGTTTAAGGATGCAGGGTTCGGGTACTGGTACCCGCCATCTCCGGACGGCGAAAGGTTCGATACCCTCTTGTCCGGAAGGGGCTCGCTTGAAGGCGGCGACATCATGCCGATTGGGAACAGGGCAGTCGTTATCGGAATGAGCGAACGGACCCATCCCCCTATGATCGAGCAGGTGGCTGCGGCATTGTTTGCGAAGGGATCTGCCGACCGGATCATCGTAGCACGGATGAGCCGGGAGCGTGCGCATATGCACCTTGATACGGTCTTTACGATGCTTGATTCCAACACCGTCACGATATACCCGGATGTCGTGAACTGGATCGAGGCATACAGTATCACACCGGGTGGCGAGACAGCACCGTTCAAAGTTACCAAAGAAAAGAACTTCCTTTCTGCAGTTTCCGATGCCCTTTCTGTGGACAAGCTCAACGTGATACCTACCGGTGGGGACCAGTACGAGGCCACCCGCGAGCAGTGGGATGACGGGAACAATGTGATTGCGTTGAAGCCCGGTGTTGTGATTGCCTGCAACCGGAACACCCACACCAACCGGAACTTCCGTAATGCGGGCATCGAGGTGCTGGAGTTCGAGGGCTCGGAGCTTGGCCGCGGGCGCGGCGGCGGGCACTGCATGACCTGTCCCCTGCTCCGGGACCCGGCCTGAAAAAACCAAAAGGATGCCGGCTGCAGTCCTTTTGATTAGTGTTATCATCCGGGGTGCTGTTGGTATGATTGCCATAAAACCAAAGGTCTAATCCAACCGGCAGATCAATAATCATCGATGGGAGATTCTCATGATACAGGTGTAAAGACCGGCGGATACGGTCTTTTGATCATATCGATCTCACTTGCAATCTTTATGTCTGCCCTTGACGGCACAATTGTAAATATTGCATTACCGACGATCTCAGAGTCTTTTGGCGTTTCATCAGGTGCCGTGAGCTGGGTTGCCACCGCGTACCTGCTGGTGATGGCGGGCTGCGTACTGATATTCGGGAAAGTGTCAGACGTGATCGGGTTCAAGAAGGTGTTCCTGTCGGGATTTGTCATTTTTACCCTCGGATCGTTTGCATGTGGTTTTCTGCCGGAATTCCTGCATTCATTTTACACGCTCGTTGGCGCCCGGGCATTCCAGGGTATCGGCGGTGCAATGATCACCGCGATCGCTCCTGCTATGGTCACCGCATATATCCCGATGGAGAAAAAAGGCAAAGCGATGGGTATTATCATGACGGTTGCAGCACTCGGGATGGCAATTGGCCCTACCATCGGGGGTGTGCTGACCCAGTATCTCTCATGGCACTGGATATTTTTCATCAACGTCCCTGTCGGGATTATTGCCGTACTGCTTGGTGCAAAGGTCATTCCGGCATCGGGTGGCGCCCAGAATAATGCCGGCTTTGACAAATCCGGTGCGGTACTGATCTTTTCCGGACTCGCCGCACTTCTCTTTTTTGTATCAGAGGGCGAGGCACTTGGATGGGCATCGTTACCGATTGCCGGATCGGGTGTACTCACGATCCTTTTGCTTGGCTGCTTTGTATGGCATGAACAAAAAACCACCGACCCGCTGCTTGAATTACAGCTCTTTAAGGACCGGGACTTTCTTGTTACTAACCTGATAATGTCGCTGGTCTTTTTCAGTTTTGCAGGGATCAATTACCTGATGCCGTTTTACTTAAAATATGTGCAGGGGTATGACACCTCCACTTCCGGGCTGATACTGACAGCACTCTCGTTTGCCATGATGGGGGGAGGCATTCTTGCGGGAATCCTGTATAACAGGACGGGAGGCAGGATCCTCTGCATTGCAGCCGGATTTATCCTTGCTGCCGGTTATTTTTTGATGATACAGCTGCACGTGAATACCACCACAGGATTTGTGATCCTGTGCCTGCTTATCATTGGTCTGGGTCTTGGCCTGATGGTGACCCCGGCATCGAATATGATCATGAACTCAGTTGCAATGAAATACCAGGGGATGGTTTCCAGTCTCACGAGCCTTGAGCGGTTCGCACCCATGACGATTGGCATTGCTATCTTCAACCTGATATTTGTAGAGGGAATGGCAACCATCGCTGCCCACCGGGGTATCACCCAGGACGCGCCCCAGACCATTAAACTGCAGGTCCTGGCAGCAGGTTTTGACCTCGCATTTTTTGTGACATTCATCCTTGGCATCATCATTCTCATCCTTGCGTTTTTTGCGAGGCCAAAGGTACATCCGGATTATCTCTCCGGTGAGAGAAATGATGAGATGATGGCAGGATTGATCTGAAAAGAGAGATTCTCCCGAATCGTTATTTTTTATTCCGGTCCTGTCATGGAAGGGAAATGGTTTATTGCTCTGGAGAAACGGACATGAACCACTCAAATTCTCACACAAAGCATGAAAATTATCATCACCGTAGTTTCAGAAATTAGGAGCCACCCCACCCCCATGGGGGGTCGCTCGGCCGCCTCGTCGGAGCTTCGCTGGGCAGGTAGATTTCAAGGGATATTGTGCCCCCCTTAAGGAAGCGGTGCCTTAATTCGTACCAGTCCAATAGTAGTATGGTGATCCTTTGTCAAAGCGGGCTGCTGACATGCTTTTCCAGGCGATGTATACCCTGACCGACCTCCGGGTGCTGCTGCGGGAGACCGCCCCGCTCCACGAGTTTGACGCTGAACAGAAGGCACAGGTGCAGCGCCTGCTTGACAATCTCGAACGGCAGGTCGGCTCCTTAAAACAGGAGATGCTGAAATGAGGTGCGGCGCCGGCATCGACGCCCGAATGGTCGACGAACTGGCGATCAACATCGACCCGATCCAAGCCGGGGGCAGGCTGACTGCCGATGCGATGAAGGCGGTCATCGCGTACGGCGACGGGTATTCCGTGTGCGACAACTGCCGGAAACCCAACCGTCTCGATTATATCACGAAGCCACCGATTGCGGAATTCCACAAGGACCTTGCGGCATGGCTGAACATGGACACAGCCCGCGTAGTGCCCGGTGCACGCCGGGGGTTCCAGGCAGTTGCCCACACGTACGTACACAAGGGCGATCCTGTGCTGCTGACCTCGCTTTCCCATTACACGGAATTTCTTGCGATCGAGGAGGCAGACGGCATCGCGTGCGAGATCCCTCCGGATGAACGGCATATCGTCACGGCGGATGCTGCAGCGGCAAAAATAGAAGAAGTAAAAAGGGAGCACGGGCGGCTCCCCGTACTTGCCCTCATCGACCAAGTTGATTACCAGTACGGCAATATCCACGACGTGCAGGCAATTGCAAAGGTCGCACACCAGTACGATATTCCCCTGCTCTGTAACGGTGCATACACGGTCGGCATCATGCCCGTTGACGGCAAAAACCTTGGCGCTGACTTTGTGGTCGGTTCCGGGCACAAGAGCATGGCGGCACCTGCACCGTCGGGCGTGCTCGCAAGCACAGCGGAACGGGCAAAGGAAGTTTTCCGCACGACTGCGATCACGGGAGATCTGACCGGGAGAAAGTTCGGGATCAAGGAGCCGGAGATGATGGGCTGCACGCTCATGGGTGTCACACTTGTGGGCATGATGGCATCGTTCCCCCACGTAAAGGAGCGGGTGAAGCATTTTGGTCGTGAACTTGAGAATGCGGGGACCGTCGTTGATGCACTCCGTTCAATCCAAGGCACCAGCGTACTGTCAGAATACCCCCGGAAGCACACCCTGACGCGTGTCGATACCACTGCTTCTTTCGACACAGTCGCGCAAACACATAAGAAACGCGGGTTCTTCTTCTCGGGTGCGCTGGGTGAAAAAGGTATTACCGGCATTATCCCCGGGGCAACACGCGTATGGAACTACAACACCTACGGCATGACAATTGCCCAGGCGCAGTACGTCGCGCAGGTGTTTGTGGATATTGCACAGGAGAACGGGTTAAAAACCGGTTAAGTCCGCTCTCCAATAACCTCTTTTCTTTCCACACGTTTTTTCAGGCGCTTTGCCTGCCGTTGATTTCATTGGATTTATCACCATGGAGCATCATAGGATCGTCTGGTTATGCGTCACTCCTGACGCACCAGAGACCGGGACAGGGTGGCATGATGTTTGAGAAATACGACCTGAAGAAATCGATCGACGACCATAATTTTGAAAAGTTCATCGCACCACTCCAGAAGCAGCTCGGCGTCCTGCAGCGTTCGCTGCGTGACCACAGGATCCCGACCATCATCGTTATCGAAGGGTGGAATGCTTCGGGTATAACCATGGTCATCAACGAACTGATCCAGTTCCTCGATCCCCGTGGATTTACCATGCACTCGATCGGGTCTCCGAGTGACGAGGAGCGTGCACGCCCGCTTCTCTGGCGTTTTCAGGTGGGGACACCATCAAAGGGGCGGATTGCTATCTTTGCACGGAGCTGGTACAGCCGCGCCCTCGCAGAACAGATGTCCGGGATTGACTGGAAGAATGCGATGAAACGCTCAATCTCATCGATCAACAGCTTCGAACGGCAGCTCTCGGATGATGGGGCTATTATCATAAAATTTTTCCTGCACATCAGCAAGGAAGAGCAGAAAAGACGGCTTGACGAAAGGGAGCATGACCCACTTACCTCATGGATGATAACGACCGGGGAATGGGACTTCCACCACCATTACGACACGTATCTACCCATCATCGAGCAGTTCATTGAGGGCACGGATTTCCCCCATGCACCCTGGACAATCGTGGAAGCGACCGACAAGAACCACACTGTCTTAAAGATCTATTCAACTGTCATCAAAATGCTTGAAAAGCACCTTGCCTCAAAAGACTCCCATGGAAAAAAAGAGAAAGAGAATGATATCATTAAGCCAAAAAAGACCGGCTTCAAACGAAAGTCAGCGCCACCCGCCTCTTTTTCAAAGGCTGAATACGAGCAGGATCTCCTGAAGTACCAGGACAGGATCCGGGCCCTCCAGTACTCCCTGTACAAACGCAAAATCCCGCTCATCATCGTATACGAGGGCTGGGACGCGGCCGGGAAGGGGGGCAATATCATGCGGCTTGTCCGGCACATGAACCCCCGTGGCTATGATGTCGTCCCGATAGGGCGCCCGGACCAGACGGAACTTGACCACCACTACCTCTGGCGGTTTTATACAAGGTTCCCGAAAAGCGGGCATATCACTATCTTTGACCGCAGCTGGTACGGCCGGGTGCTCGTGGAACGCGTCGAGGGCTTCTGCACACCCCATGAATGGAAGCGGGCTTATAACGAGATAAACGAGATGGAGGAAGTTTACATCGGCAGCGGGGGCGGGCTCGTAAAGTTCTGGCTGGAGATTGACAAGGACGAACAGCTTAAGCGGTTCAACCAGCGCCAGAACGACCCGCTCAAGCAGTGGAAGATCACCGAAGAAGACTGGAGGAACCGCAAGAAATGGGACGAATACGACGAGGCGGTTGACGAAATGCTCGCACGCACCAGTACCCAGCTGGCACCCTGGACGGTTGTCGAATCGGATGATAAACAGTATGCCCGGTTAAAGACGCTCCAGACGGTCATCACATACACCGAGGAGCAGCTGTTCAGGTAATAACTTTTTTTTACCACGGTGCAGCCAGTGAGAGAGAACAAAAAATTAAGGCATTCTCTCCCCGATACCCTGGTATTGCATAGTATGCCGGGCGTCCATTGTATTTATTGGCCGCATTGCATTACCCTGACGAATATATGCCATGAGCGTAAAAGTATGCTTAACAAAGTCCCCTGCCAAAAGCAGATTTAACCTTGGTTTCGTGATACGAGAGTTGTGATTTAATGCAGTTTGACTGGACAGAGCTCAGTTTTTCCGGAGTATCTGAGAGGATCTGGAGGATATTTCTCCTGACCATTTCAGGACTAATGGTATTTTTCACGTATTATTGTGTTTCCCGGGGAATAACCACCATCTTCATGCACCTGTATTATTTCCCGATCATCATATTCGCTTACCGGTACCAGAAAAAAGGAGTTGTATATTCAGCAATATTGGGAATGACCTACGTCCTGATGGTACTGTATTTTAATCTCTCGAATCTTTTGGAAGTTACCGGGGCAATCGAACGTTTTATCACATTTATGGGGGTTGCGCTTATCATTGCGTACCTCTCTATACATCTTAAAAGAAGACAAGAAGAAATCCAGAGGCTCAGCCGGTTCCAGGAAAATATCATTTCAAATGCACAGGTGTGGCTGACGGTACTCGATACAAAAGGGACCATTCTCATCTGGAACCGGGCTGCGGCAGATTTGAGCGGTTACCAGCCAGAGGAAGTGATAGGGAAAAACACCATCTGGAAGCAGCTGTATCCCGACATTGCGTACCGTAAAAATATTACCGGTACTATCAGGAGAATTATTGACGAGAACAAGTACTTTGAGCATTTCGAATCGACGATCCTTACAAAAAATGGTAAGCTTAAGGTTATTTCATGGAATACCCGTGCAATCCCTGATGAAACGGGAGTTCTCTCTACTTTTGTTGCCATCGGGACGGATATCACCGAACGCACGCAGGCTGAGAAGGCGTTAAAAGAGAGTGAGGCCCGGTACAGTTCCCTCTTCTATCATAACAACACCGTTTCCCTTCTTATCGATCCGGATACCGGCATGATCGTCGATACAAACTCCGCCGCCTGCAAATATTACGGACTCACCCGGGAACAGTTGACCGGGTTGCACATCTTCGATCTCAACCACCTCCCTGCAGAAAAAGTACTGCGTGACCTGTCCCTGGCAAAAAATACAGGCGAGAAACATTTCTTCTCCAATCATTTCCTTGCCAACGGGGAACGCCGCAATGTAGAGATCTTCTCCGGCCCCATCACCGTCGAGGGCAAACCGCTCTTTTATTCGATTATTCACGACATTACGGACCGGAAGAAGGCAGAGGCGGCATTAAAAGAGTCCGAACACGAGCTTGCCGAGATCATCGATCACCTGCCGGATGCGACGCTCGTAATCGACCGGACGGGGAAGGTCATTGCCTGGAATAAAGCGATCGAGGAGATGACCGGTGTCAAGGCAGAGGATATGGTGGGAAAGGGAAATTATGAATATGCAATCCCCTTTTATGGGAAGAGAAGGCCGATCCTCGTCGATCTCGTGTTTGAATCTGAAGAGGAGTTAGACCGGAAATATTACAATGTAATCCAGAAAAGAGGGGACCTGATCATTGCAGAGACCGATCTGCCGACGCCGCTTGGGAAGATTTGTACGTTATGGGGAAAGGCAAGCCCTCTCTACGATGAGAAAGGAAATATCACCGGTGCAATTGAAACGATCCGGGATATCACCGAACGCAAGAAAACCGAGGACAGGCTTCGCTCATTCAATGAAGAACTGGAACGGGGGATAGCAGAACGCACAGCAACGATCAATAAAGCCCTTCAGGAAAAAGTCGTCCTCCTTCGGGAGATCCATCACCGGGTAAAAAACAATCTCCAGGTCGTCATCAGTCTCTTAAACCTCCAGACCCGGCAGATCACCGACGAGAACATAATAAAGATGATGCAGGAGAGCCAGAACCGCATCAAAGTCATGGCACTCGTGCATGAGAAGCTGTACCGTTCCGAGGATATTTCCCATATTATCCTGTCAGAATATATCCGCAACCTCGTAACGATCCTTCTTGATTTTTATGAACTTGACCGGAAGGTGATCACGGCAAAAGTTGAGATGAAGGATATCACCTTAAATATTGATACCGCAATCCCCATCGGCCTCATGATCAATGAACTGGTCTCAAATTCCTTAAAACATGCATTTCCTGAAGGAAGAAATGGCGAAATAACAATCTCGGTTCAGAAGGCGGATCATACCCTCACCATACTGTATAAGGATAACGGGGTTGGGATTCCGGAGGGTTTTGACTGGCGCAATGCCCCGTCACTGGGACTCCGCCTGGTAATTTCCCTTGTGGAACAGCTCATGGGCACTATCGAGTTGAACCGGAAAGAGGGAACGGAATTTACCATCATTATAAAAGAGAAGTAGCCGGTATTACCCCGGGATCCCGGTACGCAGACCAGTTTACCGATGGCAACAAACGGACTGCCTTTGTAACCGCTGATAACCTCTTGAGGGAATATCATTACAAATTCAGTGCCTCAAACGAAGATGTCGTCGCATTCATGCTGGACGTTGCATCGTACATTCACAGCCTGGCATCGGTAGAATGCTGGATAAAAAAGAATGCGATTCTGGAGGATTAAAGCTGGCTGAGCCGCTGCAGTGCCGGCCGGTACTCCTTCTTGGTCTTGTCGAGGTTTTCCCGCTGCAGCTTCGTGAGATGCCCTTCCGGTTTCTTCTCACTCCCCTGCTTTTCTGCGTTCTTATCCATAGATATTCATTCAGGCCGTGAGGTCATATTAATTTCCATCATTACGGGTTTGAAAATTTTTACAGCCAAAAATTTCCGGGGAAAAATTTAGCGCGGAAAACCGGACAAAAATTGGATCAAAAAAAAATCACGATCATACCTTTCAATCCCAAAAATTTTCCGGTACAAAAAAAATTACAGCTAAAAAATCCGGGAAAAAATTTTCAAGCGCAGGAATGTTCCGGCACAAATAAATCCAGACGCAAAAAGATTCCATTCAAAAAATTCCAACGGTAGGACAATCTCGAACCAAGGTTTCCCGTGGAACCTGTCCAAGCTAGCCTAAGAAGCCATGCATCCGTGCCTGCCGGCCAGATCAGATCTCTCCGACGGTAGCATCGATTCTGGCCTCCCCTTTTCACTGGGTCAGGAGCCGGTTTTAGGCACTAATTCACGAAAAACCGGCACTATTGTTTTACGAAAACCTCTATACACCGTTCGTTCGGCGGGAATCGGCATCCATCGGGCTCCAAAAAATCATCAAATAGCACTAATTGCGGGCACGATCTCAGGCCGGATAGGGTTGTACTACTCAGGAAGGGAAAGAAACCCTGTTTTGCGCGTGAGGGTATGACGTATGTCATACGCGAGTGGAGAAGACTACGAAGAATCCTGATGGATTCTTCTCATCCTTAACGTTCTGATGAACGTTCCGGAAGCCGAAGGCAACTTCGACTCTCTGATCCGGGTTTTCCACTGACAGACACCGACGTGAATTTTACGATATCTTCCGGTCCCCCTCTTCATGCACAAAGTCCTGGTGGTACGCCCCAGACAGGGGATTGTCGGAGGTTAAACGGAGCCCGTTTTGGGCTTTGTTGGGAAACAGAGGCCGTAACGTGCCCGGATTTGGGGGGTTGCGAGGTGTGGGAAAGTGAGGGAATTGGGGGGTCTGAGCATGGGGGGTTGTGGAGGAATTTGGTAAATTTTTGTGGTGCTGGCCGGGAATTTTTTTTGCAGGAAAGTTTTCCGGCAAAAGTATGAGAGAAAAATTTTGAAAAAGTTTGTCTCACATAAAAAAATGGAAATATTTTGCGAGCGGTTCACCAAATCAGCCAGCACGTCCGGTATTTCGTGGAACGGCTTGTCAATCTCGCCAATAAATGCGGGACTCTGAACATTGAGTGGAAGGAGTCGAGCCGCACGATTGCCCGGCCTGCGATCTCAAGCCGCGATACGTTGAGGCGGATACGGTGGAGAAGCTGACGGTGTATAGCCTTGAGGGAGTGTTTCACGGGAGAAGGGCGAGTCTAATAACAATCAATATGAATTATTCTGTTGTAGTTGGTGTAAAATAATATAACAAAATCCGTCCTTGTGGAATCCTTGTGGTGCACGAAAAATAATTCGATATCAAACATGCTGAAAGATCCGATGAATTTCAATAACGCCCTATTACCCTGCACAGGGCCCGAGTGTGATCGATGGAATGATGGGGAGTGCATTCATATTCGCCGGGTGGGGAGGTAGATTGTCAGGAACGCCGTGAGCTCTACTAGTGGGTGAAGAAGGGATTTTATCCACCATCCTTCGACAATGCCGAATAAAAGTTCATCAGATTCTTTTATTAAGATATAATTATGATTTACAAATATGCCACCACGTAAAAAAAATCCGACAATTAAATCCGGGGAAGACATGTTTGAGAAGTTAAGATGGGGAGCAATTAACACGATTATGGCGATGTTGGTAATCTACGTCGTTTATAAAATTGCAGAAGCATTAATCGGACAGTTACCAGCAGCAATTGGATCTATTGTAATCGGAATCTGTATGTTCTATATTTTTATAACAAATCGAGAATTCCGAAAATGGTTAGATTCGTTATTCCAGCAAAAGGGAAAGACCTGAGCACCATCTCAAATTTTTCCCCAAATTTTTTGAACCAACGATGCGATTTATTAATTTTGGTTACGTCGGTAAAATATTGGTGATCAATAGATTTATCGTTTGAAGAATGGTTAGAAAATATTGTGTCTATCGAATGGTCGAAGCTGAGTGGACGGGAAAAGGTCCTGTTTTTACTGAGTATAATCGTGGTGGGCTTGGGCATGCTCTCGATTGTTTTCAGTATGATTGGTTTCGGTCTTAATTCCCTCGCCAATGGCTCAGTTGCCCTTGGACTTGCAATTACACTGGGTGGATTTTCGCTTTTCGTGATTCTTGTTAATTTGATAAATATGAGAGACATTAAAGAACAACTCGCCCGTATAGAGAAGCAAACTAAATCCCCCGATTGAATCGGCACGTAGATGGGGTAACTTTCGTAATCTTCCTTTTTATTTGATATCCTGTAACACCCTCCCAGACCGTCCCTGACCCTCCCTTAACACGGCGATGCTCCCGGCATCCGGGAGCAGCTCAACAGCCTCACGCTCACACCGAAACAATGGATCGGGAAGACAAATGCACGGGGCAGTATCTAAAAAAAGATTCAGACGTTCAATGAAACTTCACCGGCAGGAACCGGGCGGACGCAGAGTTTCTTCTTGTGCACATCCCGCATAACACCGTCAATCTTCCGGGAAATGTCCGGAGTGTAATACGCTTCCCCGCATTGCTCGCAGACGTACGCCGGCACATCCTTGATAACGACTACTTCGCCACCTGCCCGCGCAAGAAACTCTGTCGTTCCCTTATCAGGTTTTCCTTTGCAGAACGTGCACCGGTCCGGGATCATTGTTCTTTCCTCCTCGTACGGTATTCTATCCATTTCTCATCTTCCGGCATATATAGAGTGATCACCCGGAGATGATCGGTACAGAACCCGGACGAACAAATCCGTCAGCCCGCCTTCTGTTCCATCACGATCCCCGCAAGCCTCCTCGCCTCAGCGGCCCGCTTCCCCACAGACCGGTCCTCCTCTTCAAACACCGGGTCGATCCGGTCCCGGATACTCCAGCGCTGCGAACCGTCATCGCCCATCGACAACCATGCGGACAACCGGTACAGGCACAGCTCCCGATCCTCCTGTTTGTTGATCCGAAGGAAGAGCCGGGCGGTCATCCGGCTGGTTATGGCCATGACGGTATCCTCGCAGACTTTCGAAAGCAGACGGATCTTCTCCTCCATCCAGCGCGATGAGAGCGCCTTCTGGTTGCATGCTGCGATGTAATCGATCGTGAGCGAATCCTTTCCCCGGTAATTTTCCACCATCCCGATCACTTGGATCTCAAGAACCATGAACGCCTCCCCTTCCAGAATCCCCAGCCGGGCTTCCTCCTCGGTTCGCTCCGTAATCTCCGGCCGGTATTTTATTTCCGTTACCTCCTCAAACGGTTCCTCACGCATTCGTTTCACTCCGTTCTTTTTTGTAAGAATCAGTCATATAACCGTACGCGTACCGCATCATCAGGCATTGCATCCGGACTCCCGTGCATCTCCCCGCACATCTCTGTCGTAACAATGCCCGCAGGGTTTTATGCCCCCACTATCTCGCACAAATCCTTAAAATCGCAGTTCCGGCATCCCATATTTGAGGGCCTCAAAAGAAACTCCTCCGCATATACAGCCATAATCATTCGCTGCAACTAAAAAAAAATTCCCTGAATGAACCTTGCCATCTTGTCGAACATTACCCTAGCTTAAAACCCCGATACAAACCCACCTCCCTCGCCCAATGGATCGCGGTGCGGAACTCCTCCCGCGTGATCGGGCGCTTCAGGTCTTGGAATGCAGGATCTTTTTCGGCAATCTCTGCAATATGCCACGCAGGACGGTACTGCGCCATGATGTTTACGTAGGAGTCCCGGGAGATCTCTTCGGCAATAAACCGCATCACGGTACCGCTGTCTGACAGATCGCCAGGCAGCACGAGGTGGCGGATAATCATACCGCGGAGTGCGATGCCGTTTTCAACCACGAGATCGCCCACCTGCCGGTGCATCTCCTCAAGCGCTGATTTTATGACCGGCACGTAGTCAGGAGCATGGGAGAGCACACGGGCAACCTCGTCCCGCCCGTATTTTGCATCTGGCATATAGATGTCGACAACCCCGTCGAGCAGCTTCAGGGTTTCGACTGAGTCATATCCACCGGAGTTATAGACAAGCGGGATGTGGAGCCCTCGTACCGCTGCAATATCCAGGCTTTCGAGGAGCTGAGGGACGACATGCGACGGTGTGACGATGTTGATATTGTGGCAGCCCTGCCGCTGAAGCGAGAGCATCATCGCCGCGAGATCATCAGGGGTTGTTTCCCGCCCGTTCCCGCACTGGCTGATCTCGTAGTTCTGGCAGAACTGACACGCGAGGTTGCAATGGGAGATAAAGATCGTGCCGGAACCGTTGCGCCCGACAAGCTCCGGCTCCTCGCCGAAATGGGGACCGAAGCTTGAGACCTGTGCATGGATGCCCGTCATGCAGAACCCCGTTTCACCGTCTATCCGGTTCACATGGCAGGACCGGGGACATACGGTGCAATCCAAAAGGAGTGCCTTTGCTTTTTTTATCCGGTTTTTCAGCTCACCGTTCGCCAGCAGTCCGAGATACCGGGGATGGTGCTGTGGGGACGGCATCGCGATTACCCGTAGGGAAACTCTGGGTAGTATGAGGTAATGATTTTTTATCCGGATGGTATTAAAGAAATTAAATCATGTCTTCTTTTTTGGTATGACGGCCCCGTTCTTTGCAAGGATGATCTCTGGTCCTTTGACCGCGGCGGCAACTATGCTGTCGATATCCATTTCATTCTCGCACTCCCTGATCTCTTCAAGGACGGCAGCAGTTGTCGGCATCCTCGGGACTGCCCGGCAGGCAAGGTCTTTAGGATGGGCATCGAACGTCCCGATCTGTCGGGCGATGTCAATTGTTTCCTGCTTGTCGTACGTGATGAGGGGGCGGAGCACCGGGACACCCGCTGCATCCGAGATGACAACAACATTGGAGAGTGTCTGGGAGGCGACCTGCCCGAGGCTGTCACCCGTGACCAGTGCAAGGGCATGCTGGCCTGGCACGAGGATACTTCCTGCCCGCATCATGAACCGCTTACAGATCACGCAACGGTTTCGTGGCGGGATCCGGTGATTCTCCATCGCATTATAAAGCGGTTCGCTGTTGATGATGAGCATCGGCAGGACAAAACCCCGGCACCAGAGCGAGAGCCGCCGGTGGTTTTCAACGGCAGCCTCCTTTACATCCGGTCCCGCCCAGCGCCCGGCATCCATATGCAGGTGTGTCACCTCGCACCCGCGTTTCATCGCAAGCCACGATGCGACCGGCGAATCAATACCGGATGAGAGCAGGACGCAGACCCTGCCCTGTGTGCCGAGAGGAAGGCCCCCGTGTGCGTCAATCCGCCGGTCATACACAAACCCGCCAACGTCCCGCCCCTCAATAAAAATTTCATAGTCCGGGTGCGAGAGGTCGACATGGGAACCGGCAATGTGGTCAGCTACCGCTCTGCCGATCACCTCCCCCATCTGCTGGCTGGTGTACTTCAAAACCCCCTGGCGTTTTGCCCTTATGGCAAAACTCATGCCGGATTTCAGGTTTCCTTTAGCAGTTTCAATGGCTGCGGAACAGAGGTCGTCAAGGTTGTTGGACGTCCGGGTGCAGACGCTCACATCGACCACCCCGAACACCCGTGAGACGAGAGCTGCGATCCGTTCCGGTTCATCGCCCAGCACCAGCATCCTGCCCCGGAAAAGGTCAAATTTGTGAGGGAGTCCTTCTGAGTCCAGCGCCTTTTTGATATTTCGCATCAGGAGGCCGATAAAATGGCGCTTGACCGGCTCGCTTTTTAAGAACAGCTCGCCATACCGCACCATCACGCATTTCACGGATTGACACATCCCGGAGCACTTCTCATGATCTCAAGGATCATTGACCGTTGTTCAAGATAACTCTTGGCGGGATTTTTTGGCTTACACATTCTGTCAGGTTCTGGATGAGGGGGACGATGTATACCCTTGTTGGTAATAAAAGCATACCCCCCCTGCCAAATATCGTAGCCATCTCCGACAACGAAAATGCTTTAATCAAAACAGGGGAACATGTGTACTGAAATGGCAAAAAAGGAAAGAAAAAAGGCAGCAGAACCCGAACCGCTCAGGTTATTCTATATTTTTTATAACCAGGAGCGCTGGGATAACTGGTTAAAGACGTTAAAAGATTCCAGTTTTGACGTCGATCCCAAGAGCGATGAGATGCCCGAAGGCTTTCGGGTGCTCGACGGCTTTTCGGTTGACATTACCCTCGAAGTGTTAAAGATCATCAAACTGTTCCAGAACAAGCGGTTCTCAAAAGAAGAAGCGCTGGACAAACTGGGCAAAGTTGAACTGATCGTGATGTCATCTGCGCCTGATGAAGACCTTACCGAGATCATCGAGATCCTCCAGCTCCAGAAGCTCGTCATGTTTGGTTCCTGCAGGAAATACCTGGAAGGAACGTATGAAAAAGAGATCAAATCGCTGGTCAAAAAAGGAAAAGACCTCATAGAAAAGGACATGGAGAACGCACTCGATATCGCGGCAAATATCGGCGCCAGTGTCCTTGACGGGGCGGCATGCTGCGGGAAATATGTCAAAGATGATATTGAGTCCCCGACCCTGTTTGACGAGTGGCTGATTGAGTGCGAACGGATGAGCGATGCGATGGCATCACTTAAAAACTTTGACGAGAGTGCCGGGGACGAGGATTGATCGCTGACCGGGCACGGCTCCGCGTCGCAAAAAGGATAGAAAGGCTCGCCGGGTACCGGTTGTCCGACCGCGCATTTAACGGCACGATGCTCGAAACGCTCTCCTCGGGCATCAACTATGACTCCTTTGATTTTGCAGTACGGGAACAACTGCTGGCATTTTTCAATGATTTCCTGCGCTGTGACTGCCGGGACTCCCCGCTCTGCGGTTGTCCGGAGAAGAAGTTTGCACTAAAAGTTCTGGAGCTGCGCGAGAACGGGCTTGACCACCGGCAGATCGCCTCGTTTTTGGCAGACGAATACGGCATCGAGATCTTCCCCGCAGATATTCTTTCGTTCTTGGAAGATACCGTCCATGTCCTTGAAGCGATCTCGGACATCTCCCGGCTGAAAGGACGGCAGGAACTTGCAAAAAAGACCGATGACCATATCCGGCTCATCGAACGCTAAAACGGCACCTGTTTTTTATTGTACTATCCATATGAGAGGTAATGTACCGGTTTCTGGTTCCTGCTCTGCTGGCAAGGATTTTATTATCCTTCCGGTGCAAGATCAACCATATTCATACGCATCCAGCATCGTACGCTATTGAAGGATCGCTTTCAAAAAGATTTTAGCTTCAGGAATATGGACATGAGGGGAGAATCAACAAAAACATGATGGCGATGATCGGCTGATGGTCTGGGAAAGCGTTCCTGTCGTCCTCTTGCTCGTGCTTTCAGGCGCGATGACGTCGCTCTTTGCGCTGGTCTTCTGGAGGACCCGTGCAACGATGACGGGTGCAGTCCCGCTCGTTATCATCCTTGCGGCTGCGGCGTTCTGGTCATGGAGTGATGCTGCCATGTACTGGAGCAATACTGCATCCTTAAAAACCCTCGGAAACATCGTAGAAAATGCGGCGATTGCCATCTTTCCGGTCGCATTCATGCAATTTTCCCTGCAGTTCACCGGAAGGGAGGCCGGGAGCAGAACCTTCAGCCGCTGGTTGTTACTCATCATACCGTCAATCATGGCAGCCCTGCTCATTGCAGCGGCGGTTGTGCCGGTAATCATCCCCTCTCTTTCTACACCGTTTTCCCTGTCCCTGCCGTACGGTTCAGTATCCATTCCCCTATTCTGGATATATTTTGCCTCATGGTCGCTGTTAATCATGGCCGGGTTCGCGTTCATCCTCCAACACTACCAGTCCGTGTACGGGGTGTTTCGCGGCCAGCTCGCGTGCCTGCTGATTGCCGCTTTTCCCCCTCTCTTTACGTACATCGGATATATGTTCCAGATCTATCCTTTCGGCATCATCAACCTCGCGCCAATCACCTGTACGGTTTCCGTTGTCGCTCTCTCTGCCGGCATCGACCAGTTCAAGCTTTTTGACCTTGTCCCGATCGAAAGCGGTGCCGCTTTCCGGCAGATCCCCTCCGGTATTGTGCTGCTTGATAACCGCGGGCGGGTTGTCGAGATCAACCCGGCAGCACTCCGGATTCTCGGGGATGCAGACCGGGATATTATTGGCGGGGGAATTCGCGATATCCTGCCAGCCCATGAACTCCCGCCCCGGTATGAGAATGGGGTTGCAGGTGAGCACCGGCAGACCCTCAGGCGGGAACAGGGCGGTACCATCCATTATATCGATCTCCACTGCATCCCCCTAACCCCTGACCGGAACGTCCGCCACGGGTATGTCATCCTGCTTTCCGATATCACCGACCAGCACCTCACCGACCAGTCCCTTGCCATGGCGCGAAAGAAG
>Ga0268276_1000729_pt1 | contig 36585 bp, 28 predicted proteins | sample saktaG_4_FD_190145 | JGI IMG/M metagenome (GOLD analysis project Ga0268276, IMG submission 190145) | Saline water microbial communities from Sakinaw Lake, British Columbia, Canada - sak_2010_1_5_45m | ecosystem: Environmental > Aquatic > Non-marine Saline and Alkaline > Saline ...
CCGCGCCAAAGTCGTTCGACCGTTCTTCGTCCTAATCTTCGTTGCCATCGCAGTCTGGGTCGGCGCCGGTCAGGTGAATCCGCTTGAGGGGGGCAGAACCCTCATTCCCCGCCCGTGTCGGCCTCTTCCACCTCTTCTTCCGACTCCAAAAGGCATCGTGGACTCCCGTCAGGTCGCGGCGACCACGAAATCGCCTTTCCGGACGCCCAGGTGGGCGGCCACATGGTCGCACTTGGCCATCAGAATGAAATAGATGTTCTTATCGATCCCGCACAACCCTTCATAATTGCCCTGGCCGAGAGCCTTATCCGTTTTGCCTGGGAACCACGCAAACGAAAACGAGGGGATCCCGGCCGGTGTTGACGAATTGGTGGAGCGATCCGGCCGGGACGTAGGCCACAGACCCCGGTCCGACCGGGAAGGCCTCCCCTTCGTGGAACACTTCGCCGTTTCCCTTGTGGACGAACACCTCGTGCTCGTAGGGATGGCTGTGCCGGGGGCTGTGTCCGCCCGGTTCGACCGTGAACACGCGCATGACGAAATGGGGCGCTCCGTCGTGAGGCCCGACCGCGATCCGCATCGTGACCCCGGACGCGGCCGGATCATCGACCGGTTTGGATTCGATATCCGCGTAGGGCATGATCTTCATCGGGATCTCTCCTTATCTCTTTTTCAGGAATCGTTCCTGGAAGGTCGGGTTTTCCCCTGCCATGGTCAGGAACACGTCCAGCGGCACCAGCTCGAACCCGGGGCCGAGCTTGTTGATGATGCTCTTGACCCGCTTCACGTCGCTGTTCTCCCGCACATGGACCAGGAGAAAATAGGGCCTGCGAGCGTTCACCGCTGCCAGCTCATGCAGGTCGACCACCGCCTCCTCTTCTGTCCTGGTGGGGGACAGATAATAGTCGTAGGAGACGAGCGGCCGCTTGTTGCGAACCGTAAAAGTGAAGGCCGGCGCATAGCCGTTGACGAAACCGATGGCCCCGGGCATGCCGGCGTAGTAGGCGTTCACCACCTCTTCCGTGAGCTCGGTGTTGCCTTCCGTGGTGGCGCCCTCCGAGTAATCCATGATCTCGAAGACCCGGAGGTCCAGAAGGTCCATCATCTCCCGGGCCTTGGCGATCAACCCCGGAAGCTTGTTTTTCGGAACGGCCTTGGGATAAACGTAACCTGGCCCGCCGAGGGCCCCGATGAAGTAGTCGTTGGGTGTGGCCGTGGAGTAAAAATATTCCATCATCGCGGGAGCCAGCCAGCTGTAGTTCATGATCACTTCCCAGGCATAGGGAATCTCTCCCCTCCCCGGCTTGTGCCACGCGCCGAGGCCCAGGCCGTCGGTTTGAATGCAGGAGATGTAGACCTTGTCTTGCGGGGCGTAGGCTTTCCCCTGCTCGATGTTGTGGTGATTGCGGTAGACGAATCCCGGTGTCGCCGGCACGTGATGGCTGAAGCTCAGGTTCGGCAGGGTGTGGAGCCCTTCCACACGCAATCCATGGCTGGAAGCCAGGCGGACGTGATCCCTCTCCAGGTCCTTTTTGTAAGAATGCCATCCCATCACCATGGCCAGAGGGTTCATTCGACCGAGGATCTTATCGGCCAGGTCGTATTCCTCTCTGTCGCCGGGTTTGGCGGACAGGTCATTGAAAAAAGCATGGTTCATCATCCCCCAATCGGCCACGCCGGGCTTCATCACCCGGCCGTGCTCCCCGCCCAACCAGATGACGAAATCCCGGCTGCAGAGGTCCCCGTATCGGTCATAGGCCCATTGGTAGATCCGGGCATCGGACCACCCGGTGAATCTCCGGCGAAGATCCTCTGATTCGGCAAGGCCGTTCGCGGTCATCATCGGGATCAAAGATTCATCGACCACCACGGCCTTCTCCAAGCCGGCGATCGTGAAGGCCACGATCAGAGAGGTCCTAACCTCCCGATCCCAGACGACATAGCCCCGGACCGATCCCTTGAAGGCCTGCAGGGCCTCTTCCACGGTGGAAAGCCGGCGAAAAGTATAATATTTGCTGTCCCGGTAATAATCGAGTACGGAGGGTGTATAGTTGAAATCCCAGCTGTCCGGATAGACGAAATAAAGCCTTGCGTCTTCCCGGTTCGCGTTGCCCTGAAGGCTGATCAGGAACGCCTGCTTTTCGAGCCCCTCTCCGATGGCCCACTTGTCTTCGAGCGACATGACGCAGGCTTCGCGGCTCCCTTTTCTTTTAAGCGTGTAAGAAATGGGGGTCTCCCGGGTTGACCTTGTGATGGTGTAGGTCAGGAGGTCGGGGCTCGGACCGGCGCGAAAGACATGCTGGCTGCGGATAGGGACGTTCCCTTGAGAAGCCAAAACTTCACAGGTCTCTTCAAGGCGTAGATGGGAGGGTGCATCGCCCCAAAAAGCCTTGATGGTCCGATGGGATCCTACGGGCATAGATAAGCCCATGAACACGTTGGTCGGGAACACCCGGTCGAGGACGGGGACCTGGTTGGCAAAACCTCCGGTTTTCAGGGTCAGGGAATCCTTGTGGTTGCGGCTGCCTCCGAAGGTTCGGGTCAGGGTGACCCCTCCGTCGTTCCGGGCGATCTCTATCGTGAGGGTGGCGTAGAGGTCGATCTCGGTGCTGGCCTGGGGGACGAGAACCCACTCCCCTTCTAGGGTCGGCCCTTCGGCGCCGAGAGCCGCCGCGCAGCAAAACAATATGACGAGAATCATGGCCAAGCGTTGATGAATGATCGTCATGAGGGCCTTCCTTATCCAAATGAAGCTGACGACGCTATCGACGAGTATAACACAGCGTTACCCCTCCCCGCGAGTCCGCTTTCGCTCGGAGGGTCACTTGACGAAGCGCAAAACCCTCCCGAATGAATCAGCCTTCCCGATGGGCCGGGAATCTATCGTCCTCGCCATCCGGAGCGAACGGTCCTCTACCGGGTGCTGCTCCATAACTTCGACCGGTTCCTTGCCTTATACGAGAGGCGCTTCGAGAAAGTGTCAAGGGGCAATATTGGATGCCTGTTGACAGGGAGTCCGCCCTTTTTTATTTTTAGGGGGGATTGGCACCTTTCAATGATCGGGGAGAAGTGACCGGCGAGGCGATGGGGAAATCCTTGCCCGGGGCTTTACCCTACAGGATTCGGAGATCCATCATAAAATAGGGTAGATCAGCGCAACAGATCCAGCAGCCGCCGTATGACGGCATCTTCGAGCGGCATGATCTCCCGGGCTTTGACCAACGATCGCCTGATAAGAGTTTTCCACTTCTTCGGCAAGCCGCCCCAGAGAGACAGCAACCGCACCGTTTCCGGCTTTTCCGTCAAGGCATATTGACCGATGAAAACAGCCTGCTTGATATCCTTTTCCTTCTTGCCGCGGCGTTCGACGCGCTCGGCCAGGAACAGCTTATGCAGAAGGAACGCTGACGGGCTGGGCACTCGAGCCCGTATCCCTTGACCCAGTTTGAGCACGATGGCATCGGCCAAGAGAATATCCAGGTATCTCAATTCCTGTGGAGTAAGAGCGAGCTCTTTAATGTGGCGGGGAGGACGAGTCCCGTCTCTTCGCTCCTTCGTCACGAACTCGACTTTTATCCCGCCGCCTGTGAAGTACATCGAACCATCGGGGTTGAAATGCTGGCTGAAACCCAGGCGCTGCAGCAAGGCGCCGAAGTCGAAGGGCCGTCCCTTGAACGGCCGCGGCACCAGAATATCCAGATCTTCCGTTCGCAGCGGATAGCGTTCCAAGGGGAGGTGCTTTTGGTAAAGGAGAAAACACCAGCTGCCGATGATCTCGAATCCGGCCTCCCATAGCCTGTTCCGGGTCATGGCTCCGAGAATGGCCAGAACGGGATCCGTGAGATCGACCTCTTCCCTTCGCTTCGATCTGAGGAGTCGCAGAGCCTCACGCACGCGGAGCAATTCCTTCTCCAGGCGGTCTCTCTCCGCCAGGCTATCGCGCAGGTCTCCGGGGATCTTCTTGCCGATATAATCTGTTTTTACGGAGGGGCCTTTCCTGTACGAAAGATAATAATAAACCACTCCGCCGATCGTCCTGGGCCGGATGCGGCCCTTCGGAAGCAAGGCCAGCCTTGCAGTGATCCTTCGTTCCTGGTCCCGGTAGAAGGCGGCGTTCTCGCTGAGCGCGTTCTTGAGGTCTTCCATAAAGGCAAATTACCCTACAATAGTGATAATGTCAATAGATTGTAGGGTAAAGCCGGGTTTCAGCTTCGTTGAGATGCCGAGCAAGGACGAGGCGGAGAAGGCCATCGCCGGCCTCAACGGCAAGGACCTCAAGGGCCGTCCCCTGACGGTCAATCCCCTTTGCGGGATTCCCCGGACGTGAGACCGTAAAGGAATAGGGAATCCCCGCTCCGGGGACAGGCGCTCCACAGCTTGCGGAAGCTGGATCCCGTGGACGTAAGTCCGTGAAGCTTCAGCGAAGCCAGACCCCGCACCGACGGCCCCCGGACGGGCGGCGGCGGCCGGTACTGATCGTGCTGGAGACATGCCCCGATTCGGGGACATGTAATCGATTTCTCCTGAAATCGGTACGTGTCCCCAAGAATCGGGGAGAACGTGTCCCCGATTTGGTCGGCTAGCATTATTCGCTAAGGGCGGATGCCTCGGAAGGGGAGCCCGCCCATTTTTGTTTTCGGGGATTTTCAATTATAATCGAACCGGCAGGACCCATGGAGAAAGCGCTTCGCGTCATCGAGGAGATGACCCGATTGGGGATCATCAAGTCATATGCTATCGGCGGAGGGATCGCGGCGACCTATTACATCGAGCCCGTATTGACGTACGATCTCGATATTTTCTTCGTCCCGGCCAAGGAAGGGCTGGACGAACTCGCCCCGATCTATGAATTCGCCCACGCCCGCGGCTACGCTGATCAGGCCGAGGCCCTCCTCATCGAGGGTTTCCCCGTCCAATTCATCCCGGCCTATAACGACCTCGTCCGCGAGGCCGTGGCGGACGCCGCGACCCTGAAGTATCGGGACGTCGAGGCCAAGGTCGTCACGGCCGAATACCTCGCCGCCATCGCCCTTCAGACCGGCCGAGCCAAGGACCGGGATCGCGTCGTCAGGCTTCTGGAAGGAGCGGTCGTCGACCGGACCGTGCTTGGGAGGATCCTCGATAAACACGGTCTGGTGGACAGACTAAGAAAGCTCGGGAGCAGCGCCGATGAAAAGTAAGTCCGCGGAGACCGTTTTTGAGAAGAAGCGCGAACGGCGGCGCCAGTTGGCCAAACTGCCGTTTGAGAAGAAGATCGAGATCGTCGTCGAGCTCCAGAAGACGGCCGCTGCGATCCGCAAGGATCCCCGCCGCATCGTCTGGCCCATCTGAGGCGTGCCCTTTCGGCGCTTGTCCTCAGGTTTTTAACGCTGACGATATTCGCAAACAAGGGCGGATGCCCCAGAAGGGGAGTCCGCCCGTTTTTATTCCCGGGTGGATTGGCCGATCCGGGGACATGTACGTCCGGAACGCGTCCTCAATTTTCTGTTCATCACCTGAAGTTGATGTTCGTGGCCGAGAAGCCGCCACCTGCTCATGTCTTAGGGCAGGTCGCCCTCTTGGCGGCCGCTTCGGCCTGTTCTCCTGGAGACGTGCAAGCGGCACCATGAGTGCGGCCGAGGGGAGCGGCCTGGCCGCTATTACTATCTTCGCGAGAACCCCGAGGACGAGATCGGGGAGCTTCACGCCGAGAAGGCCTAGTAGCGCGGGGATCAGGAATGGCGCCGGTCCCAGTTACTCCTTGATATCCGCCCAGCGCTTTTTATTCTCATACTTGCTCTTGAGTTTCGAAATGATGGCTTCTTTGGTGATCTCTTCGACGCCAAACCATTTATTGACAGTCGTCTTCGTCATTTCGGCGCGTCGCACTAATTCCTGAACGTAGGTGTCGGTGATGATATCGTAAAGATAATATTCCTCGGGTTCTGATTCCAGGGGTTCCAGAAAAAGGTAGGCGTCATAATTGCTTCCCAGGCTACCGGCCCCTTTTTCGTAGCTGATCTCATAGATCCCATCAAAAGGCTCTTTGCCAAACGGGCTGTTTTTTAAATAGAACGCGACTGCGCCATTCCCTGATTCCGCAAAAGCCTTATCGAAAAGGCCATTCCTGATCTTGCCGTGTATCGTGCCGTTGTTGCTGATGATGGGACCATGTTGAAAGATCGAAAAAACCTCTTGAGGAGAAAACGTCTTCGACAGCTGAGCCGCGGCGGTCGGTGGAGACTCCTTATGCCGTCTTCCAACGGCGATCCCGGGAACCGAGGATTTATACGCATGGGCCTCGCCCACGATGAACAGGCTATGGCGCCGATCCTTTTGAGCGGATATCGTTTCGGAGATGATCTTGGCCATCTGTGTATTTCGATCCAATATCTTGTTGAAATGATCTTCCAGCTCTTCTTGTGTGGTGAATGATCTGAAAGGTCTGGGCTCATCAACGGCCACAACCTGGACTTTTTTCGTCTTAGAGAGATTTTTGTTCATCTTCCAGGCGTCGACGAGAAACTCATACATGCCTTTGTCATACCAGCCGTTGATCTGGACGTCACGGAAGATATCAAGAATGATCCCGGCATCGAGTTCCTCGTTATCAAAATATCTGTTGAGGTCTTCCTGTTTATCCGACGAAAGTTCACTGAATATCGTCCCGGCACGTTCGGCGAAATGGGGATCGTGAATGACGGTTCTCAACAGATCCCAGGATGCTTTGCGTCGATGGAGCTCGCCGTAAACGACGATCTTATGATGTGCCAGCGCATCGAGAATGAATTCCTTGGGGGCCTGGCCAGGATCCCGCAAATAATCGGTAAAAGAGGAGGCATCGGCCGGCACCGTCTTCAATTCGCGGATCCGATCGATGAAGCGCAGGAAGGTCGGGGCATTTTCTTTGAATCTCTCACGCGCATCATTCAAGTCGTTGCCGAATCCTTCCCCGGCGTTGAGCCATTCCCCGTCTTCCAGAGTCAAATAGGTTATGATGCACATCGGATCCTCATAATCCGTTATGATCCCGGCGACGGAATCCTCGTAGATGATCATTTCTTTGATGTTCGTTTGGAGGATCTTTTCTTTAGCGTCGTTCTTTATTTCGGAATCGGGAGTGCCCGCCGGAGGGAAAAAGCCTTTTATTCGATAAGAATTGACCGATCGATAGAGGCCTTGTTTTCCATTGGCATCCAGATACTTAAAGGTGATGAATGAATCGAGGGGTGTGCTCAGATCAAACCGGATCGGATATTCATGCACCCGCTTATTGATCTCAAATGACCGAAAGTCTTCCCCGATGATCGCCCTTGGCCGGCCGAAACTTGATGCTGCCGTCAGAAAGAGCATCGCGAACGCTGCAAGAAACGCGGGCTTCTTCATGGATATTTTCCTCAGGGAAACGAATCTGGCGCTTTCCCCGGCTCGAGGTCGCCGGCTTCCGGCCAAGACTATTATTGACTTCCGCCGTTGTCAAGACGGAGGAAGCCCGAATTGACCTGCCCCCATTAAATCGGTCCAGGTATAAGGGAGGAATCCGGGGAGCGGATCAGCTCGTATCGATGATGTCGGAAGCAAAACATCTTGATAGTCCCACGCCCGTGGTGGTATCTTGAAGGGAGGCGGATCACGGAAGTGGATCCGAAATCGAAAACGAGGGTGAAACAATGAAAACAAAAGCCCTGAGACTCCTGGTCCTGGCCATGGTCCTGTCGACGGTTGCGCAGATCGCGATGGCCCAGCTTCCTAAGGAGACCGAGGCCCAGAAAGCCCAGCGGATGAGATGGTGGACCGACGCCAGATTCGGTATGTTCATCCACTGGGGTCTTTATGCCCTGCCCGCGAGGCACGAGTGGGTCAAGAACCGCGAACGGATGACCAACGAGCAATACCAGAAGTACTTCGAGCAATTCTATCCCGATCTCTTCAATCCCAAGGAATGGGCCAAGATGGCCAAAGCGGCCGGCATGAAGTACGTCGTCCTTACGGCCAAGCACCATGAAGGGTTCTGCCTGTGGGATTCGAAATACACCGATTACAAGGCGACGAACACCCCCTATGGCAAGGACCTCATCAAAGAGTACGTCGAGGCTTTCCGGTCCGAAGGCCTGAAGGTCGGTTTTTACTATTCGCTCATCGACTGGCATCACCCCGATTACACGATCGACCGAGTGCACCCGCAGCGCCAGGAGAACGACGCAGATTACGAGAGGCTGAACGCGGGAAAGGACATGAACACGTACCGCGAGTATCTGAAGAACCAGGTCCGGGAGCTGCTCACGAATTACGGCGAGATTAGCATCATCTGGTTCGATTTTTCATTCCCGGGAAAGAACGGAAAGGGACGTGCCGATTGGGATTCCGAGAATCTGCTCAAGCTGGCACGATCGTTACAGCCCGGCATCATCGTCGACGACAGGCTCGACTTGGAGGATGTGGCAGGAGGCTGGGATTTCACGACGCCGGAGCAGGAAAAAGTGGCCAAATGGCCCGAGCGCGACGGCAAGAGGATCCCCTGGGAGACCTGCCAGACCTTTTCGGGGTCGTGGGGTTATTACCGCGACGAGTACACCTGGAAAAGCCCGGCTCAGCTCATCGAACTGCTCGTCGAATCGGTGAGCAAGGGCGGCAACCTCCTGCTGAACGTCGGGCCCACGGCGAGAGGGACCTTCGACTACCGAGCCCAGGCCAGCTTGGCCGCCATGGGGGAATGGATGAAGGTCAACGGCCGGTCGGTCTACGGCTGCACCGAAGCCCCGGCAGGACTCGTCGCGCCGCCGAACACCCTCCTGACGTGGAACCCTGCAACCAACCGGCTCTATGTGCACCTGCTCGCCTATCCGCTCGATAGGATCGACCTTGCCGGTATGGCCGGCAAGGTGAAATACGCCCAGTTCCTGCACGACGCCTCCGAGATACGGTTCAGTCCGGCCAGGGAGGGATCCGGGGACTTGGCGCTCTCGCTCCCCGTCCGAAAGCCTCCGGTCGAGATCCCCGTGCTGGAGATCTTTTTGAAATAGGCTCCGGAGTCAGGAGAGCGTCATCTGACGAACCGCAGGACCCTCTCAAATATGCTCGCGGCGATCTTTTCAGCGAGCCTATTGTCAAGTATCGCCTGCAGCTCTTCCTCGGCCCGGAGCCACCCTTCTTTGTCGAACAGCATCCGCTCTTCACGGGACAGATCGAGGGTGGTGTAGTCCCCGTCGAAATAAGCGCGCCGGAACGGGGCGGAAACTTGGGCGGAAACCGTTTCCTCATCCACAAGCCTTCTCGTGACGGGATCGAGGATCCGATACATCACATCGCCGGTTAGCTTGACGGTGTATCTTTTTTCCGTATAAGCGGCGAACGACGACTTGTCTCTGCGAAGAGGAGCTTTCCGCCCGAGCTCTTCGGGAACGCCGTCCTCTTGCCGGAAGGATTCGAGCCAGCCGACAACGACGAAGTCGGCGTGAAGCGCCAGGCCGACGGCCATCGCGCTGCGGTCGGGGATGTCCCCACTCCTTATCCGGAGCCGTCCCATCTCCCGGTGGATCGCCCCACGATCGATCGGGCCGACAAACAGAACCGGGGCGTCCATATGCTCATATAAAAGCGTATCGTAGAGTTTGCTCTCCATTCCGCGAGGCGCCCTGCCTCCGGCTCCTGGAGAGGCCCAGAAGGGAAGGACTGCCACGGTCTTCGTCCCGGCTTCGAGGGCGGCCTTTTGGATCGCCCGGCCCTCGGCTCCCGCCGGGCTGTCAGGGCCGAAGATGTCCATGGCGCCTTGCGCATGCCCATAAGCCGCCCGGAAAGACCCTCTCGCCAGATCCTGCTCGGACCATTGGATAAGGACCTGTGCCCGGGCCTCATCGACGCTGCGCATTTGGTCTGAAGCTAAAGGGTACGTTCGAAGCAGTTCATATCTTCGGAGAGCTTCGGGCCAGTTCCCGGCGTTCTCCAGGTCCTCGCCCTGTCGAAAAAGGGACGCCACAGCAGCGTCGATCATGTCCCGGCGAAAGTCCGCATAATCGTCCGGAACGGAGAGCGTGACGCCCACCTGACTCGTCCGGCTTCTCAGGCTGTCGATGCGGTTGAGCGCCGTGACGGTGTTTTCATAAGCGCCGGCCGTCTCGTGCCCACGGGCCTGTGCCAGGTAGGATTCGACCAAGCGGGCGCCCACATCGGCCAGTCTCTGCCGGGCGTCTTCCATACCCGGGTCCTTGGTCAGCACGACGATGTAGCGCTGGGCCGCTTCTTCCAGCCGGCCTTTGCTCTCGAGTTCCTGGCCCTTCTTGTACCGTTTCTCGACACTGACACAGCCGACGAGGGCCATAACCAGAAACAGGCAGAGCGTCCCGATGAATTCCCCTTTTCCCATTCTCGTGATCATAGGGAATTTGTATTGGAACAGGATGATTCTGTCAAGATAAGTTATATGCGGAGATCATCTTCCGAAAAAAGCGCGAGCGGCGTCGCCAACTGGCAAAATGGTCCTTTGAGAGGAAGATCGAGATTATCGTTGAGCTCTGAAAGACGGCAGCGGCCATTCGCGAGGATCCCCGCCGCATTGTCTGGCCCCTTTAGCCCGGTCCGAGCGGTTTGTGGTCCTTGACACATGGCCGGGGCCGGGCTATCCTCCGCGACAGACGCAGAGGTAAAACACCATGAAAGAACAACGTTACCGCTCGATGCCTCCCGAGAACACCGTCGGCCGCCGCGATTTCCTGAAGGCCGGTGGAGCGCTCAGCGCCGGCCTGGTCATGGCCGGCCGCAGTCTTTTGGCCGCCCAGCAGACCCAGGGTCAGCAGCCCCCGGCCAAGCCGGCCGGACCGCCCCCCAGGCCCAAGACCAACATTGCGGATGCCCTCAAGGTCCCCAAGACCAAATGGGCCTGCCCGGACCGTTCCCGGGCCGGGTCATCGAGGTCCACGATCCGGCGGCCATGCCCGACGGGAAGGCCGACGCTGCAGTGGTCAAGGCCATGTTCGAGAAGGGCATCCGCGAACTGACCGGGCAAAACCTCAAGAAGAGCTTCGGCTTCTTCTTCACCAAGAAGGACATCGTCGGGCTCAAGGTCAACCCCGTGGGGCCTGGCCTCATCAGCACCCGGCTCGAGGTCGTCGACGCCGTCATCGACTGGCTGACGTCCTGCGGCCTGCCGCGCAAGAACATCGTCATCTGGGACCGCTTCGACTATATGCTCAGAGACGCCGGCTACACGCCCGAGCGCTTCCCGGGCATCGCCATCGAGGGCCTGCAGACGATGGACGAGGCTGCGGCCGAGGGCAAGACCCAGGACAACAGCCGGTGGCTGAACGCCGACGGCTCCCATGTCAGCGTCCCCAACTTCGACCAGGAGGTCTTCTACTGGGCCGACGTCGAAAGGCCCAAGGACCTGCCCTACCTCAACCAGCACGTCTTCAACGGCAAGTATTCCTACTTCGGGAAGCTCTTGACCAAGAAGTTGACCAAGATCGTCAACCTGCCCGTGTTCAAGAACACCGGCAACGCCATCTCCATGGCCACCAAGAACATCGGCTACGGCGCGGTCTGCAACACGAACCGGCTGCACGCGCCCCTGTTCCTGGACGTCTGCGTCGAGGTGCCGGCCTTCTGGCCGGTGCGCGACAAGATGGTCCTCAACGTCACCGATGGACTGCGGTCGCAGTACGACGGCGGGCCGGACAAGAACGCCAAGTTCGCCTACATCGACAACCGGCTGTATTTCGCTTCCGATCCTTTCGCGTTGGACATGGTCTGCCATACCAGGATCGTGGCCAAGCGCAAGGAGATGGAGGTGGCGGTCAACGAGAACCCCCGCTTCACCGAGTACCTCCGTTATGCCGAAAGGCTGGGGCTGGGGATCGCCGATCCGGCCAAGATCGCGCATGTCCGGGTCTGACGGGCCGCGAGGGGAGGGGAGAGCGGCGCGGATCGCCGCCCTGGCGGCGCTCATCGGACTTCTCGGTTGCGCGGTGCCGATGTCCCTGGCGGCGGGCGGATCCCTTACCGCGTGCCAGACGACGGCGGGTCTTCCCGCTGTCCCCGAGCCGGGATTCGCCCTCGGCTGGGACAAAGCCGGGCCGCTCCGGACGTTCACCGGCCAGGACCTCTTCAACCAGATCGACGGCGGGGCCGAGGTTTTCCTCGAGCTCGGGTTCGCCAAGCTCCGCCTCCAGGCCTACGCCCGGAGCAAGGCGGAGCTGACGCTCAACGCGTACGAGATGGAGAGCGCCGCGTCCGCATTGGGCATCTACTTGATGAAGATGGGGAGAGAGACGCCGTTCTCCGAGGTCGCTGCCCGCAACTCCGGCGAAGAGGCCCAGATAGCCATCATCAAGGGCCGGTATTTCATCCAGGTCGATAACCTGGGGGAGGTCCCCGCCTCGAGGGCCGAGACCGTGGCGCTCGCCAACGCCTTTCTGGCCGGCGTCGCGGAGGAATCCGTCCCGACGCCACTTGACGCTCTCCCCGCCGAGGGCAAGGTGGCCGGCTCCGAGCGCCTGGTCCGGGGGCCCTACGGGCTTCAGCCATACTTTACCTTCGGGGAAGGGGACATCCTATCGCTTGGCGGCCGGATCTTCGGAGCCCTGGCCGAATACCGGATGCCCGGCGGGGCGGCGTTCACCCGCCTGGTTGTCCTTTATCCGGATGCCGATATGGTGGCCGCGGCCCTGGCCTACCTCAAAGCCAACCTCGACCCGTATTTGAAAGTCACCGGCGATCGGTCCGACGGTTTCGATTTCGTCGATTTCCAAGCCAGGAAGGGGGCCGTCGCCCGATCCGGCGCCGTTCTGGATATCCGCTTCAACATCACGGATTAGGGCTCCGGGGCAGACACGAAAGACGTTGCCGCCGGGATGGCCGACGGCCTTGACATTTATCCCTAATGTAGATACGGTAATAACATTGCGTTTTAACGAACGATCCATATGAGGAGGGCCGAAGATGAAAACGCGAGAGCTCAAAATCGCTCAGATCGGGAACTCCCGGGGGGTCCGCCTGCCAGCCGCGTCCTTAAAGCGCTATTCTGTCGGTTCGGTGATGATCATGGAAGAAAGAACCGAGGGAATCCTTCTCCGGCCCGCGGGCCCGATCGTCGAAAAACTCACCTGGGAGGATACGGCACGGGAAATGGCGGCTGCGAACGAAGATTGGAGCGAATGGAATGTCGTGGATGGGGACGGATTGGATTCTGTCCCCTGGGAAGCCTTGAAGGGAAGTCGAGTCGGGGAAAAGAAGGCCGGATACGGATTCAAGTCCCGTCCCCGCAAGGAAGTCGTCAAACGGTACGAAGTGCGTTGGGCGGACTTAGATCCCCCGCGTGGGGCGGAAATGGCCAAGACGAGGCCGGTTGTCATCGTCAGCCTGGACGAATTGAATGCCCGGCTGCAGACGGTGACTGTCTGCCCGATCACCAGCCGGCTCCATCCGGCCTGGCGATGCCGGCTGCCGGTTCAGTGCGTTGGCCGGCCGGCCGAGGTCGCGGTCGACCAGATCCGGGCCGTCAGCAAGACCCGGCTGGGAGCGAGAATCGACGCTCTTTCCGACGAAGAGGCAACCGCCCTCCGGCGCCTCATCACCGAGATGTTCGGTGAGTGAAATCCGTAAGAATGCTGAGGTAGGGTCAAGAACAAGAAAATAGAACGCTGTCGGAGCGAAGAGGTGCGAGCAGAGAAAGGAATTGAAGTCAGGGGTGTAAGAGTATTATAATCTCCAGTAAAGAGGAGTCAGCATCATGGCGAAGTTAAACGTGACCGGTTCGGCCTACAGGGTGCCGCGAGGGAAGGCGGAGATCGCCAGGGCTGCGAAATGGCAGAAAACGGCGAGGTTGACGACGAAGAAGAACCTGGAATCAAAGAAGCACGAGCCCGCGGGGAAGAGCGTCGAAGAGAGCGCGGGCCGGGACCAAAATATAGCCCCGGCGGCGAAGAACCCCGAGAGCATAGACCAAGGCAAAGCCGGCAAGCCGTAGGGGCGCGTACAGGCCCTACTTTTTGACCTTGACCCTCAGGGCGGGCCACTCATCCGTGCCGTCCGCGGGATCCGGGTCGTTCTCGGGCTGGCTGTGGCCGCGGATGTCCGTGGCCCGGGCCTGGACGAGATAATCCCCGGCGGCGGGAAAGACGAGCTCGGCCTCCCAGAAGACCCAGACATGGTCGGCGTCCATTTTCTTCACGATGGACGTTTCCTTCCAGGTCTTGCCTCCGTCAGAGGTCAGTTCAACGCGGGCGACCCGCGTTCCGCCGAACGCGGCCCCGCCGAGCTTCAGCGGCTCATCGGGCTTCACGGTGGCCGGGTCTTTGGGGAAAAAGAAGGTCGAGTCCACGGCGATCGGCGGAGAGCAGTCCCAGCCGCTGTCCTCCCAAAAGTCCTTCATTGGCTTGTCGATCACTTCGATCGAAGTGATCCAAGCCGGCTGCTTCACGCCGTAGAACCCCGGGTTCAGGATCCGCACGGGAAAGCCGTGAAGCGAGGGAATGGGCTCGCCGTTCATGTAGAGCGCGACTATGACGCCGTTGTCCCGGACCTGGGCCATCGTATGGGAAGCGAAGTAGGAGTCGGCGGCCTCGTAGCGCACTCCGGTCGCCGTTTCGCTCGCGCCGAGGGACTTCAGGATATCCTGGAGCGGAACACCCTTCCACACCGCCGTCGAGAGGAGCGAGCCCCCAGCCCCGTTGCCGATGCATTCGACGGTCAGCGTTAGCTCCTTCATCGGCATGGCGTAGAGTTCCTGGAGGGTGAGCTTTTTCGGCGTCCGAACGAGGCCTTTGACCTCCAACCGGTAGGAGGACGGCTCGATCTTCGGCAGCGCCCCGATCCGCGTGACGAAGTAATCCTTGTTCGGCGTGATGAAGGGCGGGAATCGACCCTTGTCCTGGGGCCGTCCGTATAAAACGGCCAGGGCCATAACGGCCGAGACGGAAATCAAGGCAACCCTCATTCTTTTATCGTTCATGGACATTGTATACTCCTCATAGCAACGGGACATTACCAGAGCCGGGAGAGGTGGCCCCCGGGCTAGAGGTGTTTGAGCTCGTCGCGCTCCTCGTCCTTGTCCCCCTCTTTCTTGAACCGCTTCTCTATAAGCCTCCGGGCCTGCTCCTGGCCTCCCAGGCCGAAGGCCAGGGCCAGCGCCAGGACCACCCCGCCGAACACGACCGTGAACGCGGCGATCACCGTGCTCCGCCCGATGCCGAGCTGTTCGAGCGACATGGCCAAGGCGAACAGCATGATGACGGTCTTGACCCCCTTGCTGAGCAGTGAGGAGAGCCTCACGCCGGCGTTCACGGAGGCGATGAGCGCGGCCCGGCCGAGAAAATTACCGAGAAAGGTGCCGATGGCCAGGACGATGAGGGCGACGAAGATATTGGGAAGATAGAGCAGGAACTTTTCGAGAAGCTGGTCGATGACGGGGACTTTCATCACGCTCAGGGAGAGCACGAAGAAGATGACGGCGACGAGCCAGAAGAACATCCGGCCGATGAGCTTGGCCGGCGTGTCCTTGGCGGCCATTTTCTGCAGGGCGTCGGTGACGCCCGAGCGGGCGAACGCCGAGTCCAGCTTCAAGAGCCGGATGACCCTGACGACGAGGACCTTGACGAGCCAGGCGAGAAGGAGGCCGAGGACGAAGACGGCGATCCCGGTCAGGAGATTCGGCAGAAAGGCCACGAGCTTATCGTAGACGTCCCGCAGCGGCTGGGTGACGATCCTATCGATGAAATTCTTCATGGCGGCCTCCTTGGGGAGATCGGGAATCAGGCCTTCCCGTCCCACCTTTCGATCAGATAGCTTTTTTCCCTTTCGAAAGAAAGGCAGAGCTCCTCGAGCCGTCCTTCGACCTCGTTCGCCGTGCTGTCCCACGTTTCGATGACGAAGGAGGCGACCTTGCCGAGGTAGAGGGGCGTGAGGGACTTGATGATGTGCTCCTGGCTCATGACCTTCCGGTGACAGGCCAGGGCGAAATGGAAGATGGTCTTCACCCACAAGGTGTCTGGGAAGGCGAAGGCGCCGCGGGGCCGGTCGGCCAGGCCGTTCAGGAAAGACAGGACATCCTCCGGCAGGAAGGACTTGTACAGGGGGACGAGCTCCTTGACGCCCATTTGGAACTTCTCGATCATCTTGTCCAAATTGACGTTGATAGGCTCCAGGCCGACGGAATAAACGAATCCGAAGGTCGAAACAGGTTCCGATCCCCCGATCGCGCGCCAGGTTCCCGAGTATTCCTCCATGAGGTTGAAGACCGAACTGACGACCTGATGGAGCATGGCGCTGAGGTCGGCGCCGGGGTCCTTGGCGTCGTGGATCTTCGCGCCGAGAAAGGCCTGGCAGATCCTGAAACCGTTGGCCACGGCCGTCGTCGTCATCCAGATGTCGATGCCGAAGCGGGCGACGTCGGTCTCCCAGACGTCCTTGTCAAGGTAAAAAGAGGCCAGCTTCCCGGAAAACCCGAAATCGCCGCCGATCGGCTGGCGGATCCGCCGTCCGTAAAGGGCCCGCGTCAGGGGATAGACGATCGTGTTGGTGATGGTGCCGTCGTACTTGTGCCTCATATAATACGGGGAGACGTAGTCATAATCCTCCTCGAGGACGGGCTTGATCAGCAGTTCGATCCATTCCGGGGTGATGCTCCTCAAGTCGGAATCCACCACGGCGCAGGCCTTGACCTTGAGCTCCCGGGCGATCTCGAAAATGGTCCGGAAGGCGCTGCCCTTCCCGGGAATGCCGTGGTAGGGGGTGACGAGCTTGTGGAAGCCGCCGTTCCTGTGGTTGAGCAGGACGGAGTCGAAATCGACGTTCGCCTGCCGAACGACGTCCATCGTCCCGTCGGACGACCCGCCGTCGGAGTTGACGAGAAGGGACCGGCGGTCGGGGAAATATTTGGACAACCCCGCCTCGGCGGCCTGGACGACGTGGGCGATGGTCTTAGCGCTGTTGAAGCTCGGGATACCGACGAGGATATCGACCTCTTTGAGGTCGGCGATCTTGGCCCTGACGCTTTCCGCCAGCTCTATCTTTTTGCTCAACATTCTCCGGGGATCGAATCGATGTTTTCATTATAGGGGAGCCGGGACGCATTATCAACGGAAATTCTCGGCCCGCAGGAACTCCCCGCGATCAAGATTTCCGGCGAAGGAAAACCGGCTTGAAGAGCATGACGTTCCGGAGGGCCCGCCCCAAGGCGAGCTTGTAGTCCTGGGGGACATGAACGGAGAGGTGATATTTCGTGTCCCGGAGTCACCTCGATAAGGGAGGGACGTCCGGAGCCTCGATTGGAGGACAAATCCCTATTTATCCTCCCACCGCCTCCAGGAGGGCCACGGGAAACGCGGCGAATATTTCGGCCAGCCCCAAACCGGATGCTTTGCCGGCCGTTCCCGCCGATATCATTTCTCCGGTGAAGAGGTTCCGGTAGGTCTGTCCCGGGTTTTGGGATCCCCGCAGGAGACGGGTATCTCCCCAGACTTCTTTCCCCAGAGGGGCTCTTTCTTCTCCCCCGGTCAGGCCTGCGACCAGCCGGGGCGCGGCCACCAGGATCTCCCGCCGCCCGTATGCGCGGCTGAAAGCGATGACATGATCCTTCTTTTCCCCGCCGGCTTCCAGGGGAAAGTAGGTTCCGTCGGCAAAGAGCTCCGGGTTTTCCCGGCGGAAATTCAGGGTCCGGTAGATCAGGTAGAGCTTGATCCGGCCGTCCGAGCTCGTTTCCAACAGATTCTGCGCCAGGGAAAGGAGAGCGCCCCCGGACGCCTCCACCTTTTCTCTCAACTCCGCCAGCATAGCCCGGCGCCGCGGATAATCCACGGGGCGGCGGTTGTCCGGGTCCACCAGGCTGAAATCCCACAGTTCGGTACCCTGATAGAAGTCGGGCACGCCGGGACAGGTGAGTTTCAGCAGGACCTGGGACAGGGAATTCCATTGACCGAAGCAGGCCACCCGGCGCTGGAACGCCTGAAGGTCGCCGAGAAAGCGGGTCCTACCGCCGTCGGCGAGCAACCGGTGAACAAAATTCTTCACCGCTTCATCATACGCTTCATTGGGGTTGACCCAGCTGGTATGGACTTTGGCCTCCATGGTGGCCTTGCGCATGTAGCCCGCGATCCGTTCACGAAAGAGGCTGAGTTCCTCCGGGTTGAGGTCTGACCGGTTGCCCTCCCGGGATATGGGCCAGGTTCCCACCAGGGTCTGGTAGAGGAGGTATTCGTCGTTTCGGTCCGGGGCCGGTTGGCCGTCCACCCGGGTCTTCTTCGGAGCATTCCATCGGCTCCAGCGGTTTACCGCCGCCCTCCATTCCCCGGGGATCTCCGAGAGCACGTTTATGCGGGCACGCACATCCTCGCTCCGTTTGGTGTCATGGGTGGAGGTCGCCAGCAGGGAGTGAGGCCAGTCTTTCCGACGGTCCTCGTTCCGCCGGTGAAAATCCGCCGCCGACACGCCGAATTGGTCCGGATGCCCGCCGACTTCATTCAGGGATACCAGGGGGTTGTAAACATAGAAAGCCGTGTCCTCCAGCCCTTTGGCCATCACCGGGCCGGTGACCTGCTGGAACTCCATGACGAATTGAACAAGCCGGGGCCGGTCTTCTTCGGGAAAGCTGGAAAGGTTTCGCAGCAGGAGAATATCCCGGACGAAGTCGAAAATGGATTCTGCGGTCCTGGGGTTTCGCCTCTTGGCTTCCTCCACGGCGGCTTCCGTATAGGCCACATCCGTTTCCGGGACGTTTTCCGGCCCGGTGATATAGGTCCGGTAAACGGGGAGACAGGCTATGATCTCGCGGAGGACGAAGGTGAGGCTGTTCAGGGTGAAGTCCCGGTACCAGCGGTTCTTCTCCGAAAGCCGTTCCAAGGCATGGCCGAGAGCTTGGATTTCACTGGCCATGGAGATGAGCATGATCATTTTCTTGCTGGAGTTCGCCAGGTCCCGGAATCGGGTCCGGGTCCCGACAAAATGGCCGTAGATCCTGTCGAACGAGCGCAGGTTTTCCCGGTCCACGAAAAGGCCGTTGACTTCGTTTAAAAAGTCGTACCCCGTCGACCCATGGACCGCCCAGTCCCGGGGGAGAGGCTCTCCCTCGGAGAGGATTTTCTCGGCGATCACATAAAGAGGCAGGGAGGTCGCGGAAAGCTCTGCCGGTTCCGGTTCTCCGGGGTCGCTGCGGGAGCGGAGGCGCCGGAGGGCGTAGTGCTTCTGGAGTTGATGGAAGTATTGGGTCGGGTTCCACAGGCCGTCGGGGTGGTCGATGCGCAGGCCGGTGATCTTCCCCTCCTCCAGGAGGTCAAAAATCATCCGGTGGACCTCCGCGAAAACCTGGGGAAGCTCCATCCGGATGGCCGCCAGTTGGTTGACGTCGAAGAAGCGCCGGTAGTTGATCTCGTCGGCGGCCACCCGCCAGAAAGCCGGCCAGTACGCCTGTCCGTTGATCAGCCCGTCCAAGAGGTCGAAGCTGCGGGGATCCCCGGTCCGGCCGTTGAAGGATCGGACGGCTTCGTCCACGGCCGCTTTCACCTCCGCGGAATTCTGGCAGAGCTGGGAGATCCGCCGCTTGATGACTTCCTTCTCCCGCATCCGCTCTTCCAGTTTTTCCTCGGCCGACTCGGTTTGGGACGGCAGGTAATTCAAGCCTGTCAGGATGCTCTGGAACTCATGGAGATGCTCGTTCTCCTTGGCCAGGGTCTGAACCAGGGTATCCAAGGCAACCTCCAGGATCCGGCTGTAGGTGCGGGGAGCCACGGGAAGCTCGTGCTCGTAATAGTCGATGACAAAAGCTCCTTCCTCCAGACGGAGCTTGAACTTGCCGTCTTCCAGGACCTTGCCGTACTGGTCCTCCAGGATGGGGAGAAGGACCTTGTTTTCCAGCTCGGGTTTGGCCGGGTGGAAGTCGATGTCGAAAAAGCGGGAGTAGGGGGAGCTGGGCCCGTTTTCCAGCACGTCCGTCCACCACGGATTGTTCTTGCTGATGCCCATGTGGTTGGGGACCACGTCCAGGAGGAGCCCCATGGAACGGTCCCGCAGGGAGGCGGAGAGAGCCTCGAAATCCTCCGGGGTGCCGATGGCCGGATTGAACGCGCCGTGGTCGCACACGTCATAGCCTGCGCCCTCCGCGTCGCAGGCCTTGAAAAAAGGCGAGGCGTAGAGATCGCTGATTCCGAGTTCGTCCCAATAAGGAACCAGCTCCAGGAACCGGCGGAAGGTGAAGGATCTTCCGAGCTGGACCCGGTAGGTGGCCCGCGGGATCCTGGCTTGAAGGGAAACTGCCTCTTTTTTCGTTGCCATCTCTTTTCTTCTTTCAATCCACCCGGCAGCTGAGCTTGCCGCCCAGCGAGGTGAAGCGGCTCACCCAGGTCTTGGCCGTATCCTCCCCATCTTCGGCCCTGCCGCGAAACTTGGGGTAGGCCTCCCGGCTCATCTTGAAATAAATGTTCTGCACGTTCCATAAATCCACCGGGAAGGGCAGGCTGCAGGACAAGGCCGCCAGGCTCTCCAGTTCCTGGAGGAGGGCCGGGTCCGCGGGCTGGCCGCTGAACCTCGCGGCCATCCGCTCGATGGTCCCCTTGAGGGCGAACCCCAGGCTGACCCCGTCCAGGGTGATTTTGAGCCCCTTGGCCTCGTCGAGCAGAGCCTGGACCCGCTCCAGAAGGGGAGCGTCGTCTGCCAAGGCGTCCCGCAAGCTCAGATTCAGAGAGACTTCCGCGGCGGCCTGAAAGCTCTTGGGCAGGGGGATTCCCAGATCGATGAGGAAGCGCATGAGGGGCACGTTCCGTTCATAGACCTGACCGTAAGCGGCCTCGGCTTCCGCTAGGCTGGATTTGAGGATCCGGTTCAAGATCTTTCCCCGGTCGTCCCGGAAGAGCGACCGGAGGGAGAAGATGTTCTTGCCGAAACTGCGGTCCAGCAGGCGGAGGACTTCGGGAAGGTCGGCCCGGGCGAAGGTCCCGCTGATTTCCCGGGCCAGGGCCTGGTAGGCTTCCCCCCCCTGAAACTCCCGAACCCCTCCGCTCACGTTATGGTCCCCGAAGTGCAGGACCCCAAAGGACTGGAGGACGGATTCCCCCGTGATCCGCGAAGTGAAGCGGGCCCGGCCCAGGCACAACTTCATCTTCCCGGCTTCGAAAGATTTGAATTTCTCCCGGTCCACCGCGAAACAATAGATCCGGTCGTGCTCGGCGTAGGGTTCGAAGAGGGACCGGATGGAGTAGTGGGCCCCCACTTTTTCCAGGTTCACCATGGCCGGCTTGACGGATTTCTCGTAGATCTGCCGGCCGTCCCGATGGCCGGGAATATTGCTCTTGGCTTTTTCCAGCCGCTCCAGGAATTGCGGTTCGAGCGAATCGCCGAAGAGCTCTTCCGAAAGCTGGATAGCCCGGCCGGCATACTGGATGACCTGGACCGTTTCGATGCCGGAAAGATCGTCGAAGAACCAGCCGCAGCTGGTGTACATGAGCATGGCGTGGCGCTGGAGTTCCAGGAGTTTGAGGGCCCGGATCCGGTCCGCCGCCGCGAGCGGGGAGAGAGAGTGTTCCTGGAAAAACTTTTCCCGGTTCTCCGGCGAACGGTCGAGGATGACCCGGACATAATCGTCCCGGGCCGCCCAGGGGTCTTTCAACCATCGGCGCCCCATCTCATCGTAGGATCGGGCCATCGAGTCCCGGAGCCAGTCCAGGGCCTCCCGCAGGGGCGCCCGCCATTCCTGATTCCAGCCCGGGTTCATCCCGCTGTTGCATCCGCAGTTGGCGCGCCATCTCTCGATGCCATGGACGCAGCTCCAGGATGAATTTTCGAAAATCTTGATCTCATGATCGGGGGGGTGCTTTTCCAGAAACTCTCCATAGTTGGTCAGGCGGGCCATTCCGTTGGCTTCGATATGCCGCAGGGCGTAGGCCAGGGCCATGTCCCCGAAGCGGTGGTGGTGCCCGTATGTCTCCCCGTCCGTGGCGATGTGGGCCAATTGGGGCCAGGTCCGGCCGTCGGAAAAGGCGTTCATGAGCCGTCCGGCGAACTGTTCTCCGTTGGCCAGGAGCTTTTCGAAGGCCACCGCCTGGGAGATGGGCCCGTCATAGAAGAAAAGATTCATACGTTGTCCCGAAGGAAGGCGCAGCACGTAGGCCCGGGAGGGGTCGATCCGCCCTCCGCTCACATCTATCCAGTTCCGTCCCCGGAATCGGCGGACCTGGTGGGCCTGGCGGGGGGCGAGGATGGTGAATTTGATCCCCAGGCGGGCCAGGATGTCCAGCGTCTCCAGGTCCACGGCCGTCTCGGACAGCCACATGCCCTCCGGCGCCCTCCCGAAGCGGTGTTCGAAGTCCCGGATGCCCCAATAGATCTGGGTGTACTTGTCCCGCGCATTGGCCAGGGGCAGGATCATATGACTGTAAACCTGGGCCAGGGCCGAACCGTGACCGGAAAAATATTTCAGGCTGTCCCGGTCGGCGGCCAGGACCGCCCGGTAAACTTCCGGTGCCTTTTCCTCCAACCAGGCCAGGAGGGTGGGGCCGAAATTGAAGCTGATCCTGGAGTAGTTATTTTGGATTTGGGTGATCCACCCGTCCGCGTTTAAAATCCGGGAGGTGGCGTTGGGCAGGTAGCATTCCGCCGTGATTCTCTCGTTCCAGTCATGGTAGGGATAGGCGGAGTCCTGGAGTTCGACGGCCTCCAGCCAGGGATTCTCCCTCGGGGGTTGGTAGAAATGGCCATGGACGCAGACATACCGCCCCATCTATTCCTCCTCGGTGCGGGAATACAGGACGAAGGCCCGGGGATGCAAGGCCAGAGAGACTTGTCCTTGGGAATGGATCAGGCCGGGATTCAAGCTGCCCCGCCCCTTCCATTCCTCATCCTCCGAGTCGATCTCTTTTCGCCAGCGCCCCTCCCTGACCGGCAGGCTGATCGAAGCCCGGGATTGGCCGAAGTTGAAGGCCATGAAAACTTCTTCTTCTCCCCGCCAGCGTCTGACCCAGAGGACCTTGTCTTTCTTCAGCTCCAGAGCTTCCAGATGCTCCTTGCTCAAAAAGGCCAGGGGCGATAGCCGTTTCCGCAGCCGGAGCGACTCCCGGTAGAATTCCCGTAGAATCCGGTGGCCCTCCTCCCGGCGGAGCGGGTGGTTCAATTTACAGCGCAGGAACGTCTCCTCGCTCTGAGGGTCGGGGGGCTCCCCCTTCCATTGGAAGGCGCCGAATTCCTCCCGCCGCCCGCGGCGCACGGCTTCCACCAATTCGGGGTCGGAGTGACTGATGAAATATTGAAAGGGGGCGGTCTCCCCGTATTCCTCCCCCATGAAGAGCAGGGGGATGAAAGGCGAGAGGAGGACCGCTCCGGCGGCCATCTTGAGCCCCTCCCAGGGAACGAGGGAACTCAACCGCTCGCCGAGCATGCGGTTTCCCACTTGATCGTGGTTCTGGGAACAGACGACGAACCGATGGGCCGGAACATGCCGGGAGGAGTTTCCGTGGCGCCGCCGGCGGTAAAGGGAATACTCTCCGCCGAGGACGTAGCCGTTTCGCCAGGCCTTGGCCAGGTCCCCGACCTCTCCGAAATCGCGGTAATAGCCCTCTTGTTCCCCCGTAAGGAGGGCGTGGAGGGCGTGATGGAAATCGTCGTTCCACTGGGCGTCCAGGCCGTATCCCCCCAATTCCCGCGACCGGATGGGGCGCGAATCGTTGAGGTCGCTCTCGGCGATGAGATGTATCCGCCGGTTCAAGCGCGCCGCCTGCTCCTTAACCGCCAGGGCCAGGTCTTCCAGGAACGGTTGGGCGGAGAAATCCAGGATGGCGTGGATGGCGTCGAGGCGCAGGGCATCCACGTGAAAATCGGTGATCCAATAGAGGGAACTCTCGATGAAAAAGCGCCGGACCTCGTCGCTGTCGGGCCCGTCGAAGTTGACCGCCTCCCCCCAGGGAGTCCTATATCGATCCGTGAAGTAGGGGCCGAAGTCCCTAAGGTAATTCCCCTCCGGTCCGAAGTGGTTGTGGACCACGTCGAGGACGACCGCCAGGCCCTTCCGGTGGCAGGCGTTGACCAGGGTCTTGAAGCCCGCGGGGCCGCCGTAAGAGTCCTGCGCGGCGAAAGGGTACACCCCGTCATATCCCCAATTCCGGCTCCCCGGAAACTGGGCCGCCGGCATGAGTTCCACGGCGGTGATGCCCAGGTCTTTCAACTCATCCAAATGGGGGATCACGCCCTCGAAGGTCCCCGCGGTGGAAAAGGCGCCCACATGGAGTTCATAGAGGACATAGTCCTCGAGGGGAAGGCCGGACCAGCCGGGGTCGTCCCAGCTGAAGGCCGGGTCCACGACCTGAGAAGGGCCGTGCACCCCCAGAGGCTGGAAGCGGGAGGCGGGGTCGGGACGTTCGACCCGGCCGTCCAAGCGGTAGAGATAGCGGCTTCCCGGCTCCACCCCTTCCAAGGTCGCCTGGTGGATGCCTCCCTTTTCTTCCAAGTCCGCCACCCTTTCCCGGGGCGTAAGAAAGCGGACCTCCACTTTGCGAACGCGCGGCACCCACACCCGGAACCGGCAGCGCCCTCCCCCGAGGTACGTGGAGCCGAGGGTGACCTCCGGCATCACTTCCGCCCCCCGTCACTTTTCAGAAAAACGACGGACAGCGGAGGGAGGGTCAGGGTTAGCATGTGGGACCGGCCGTGAAGGGACAGGGGCGCCGCTTCCACTCCCCCCAGGTTCCCCATGCCGCTCCCGCCGTAAACCGCGGCGTCGCTGTTGAGGACTTCTTTCCAGAGCCCTCCCCGGGGAGCGCCGACCAGGTAATTGTGGCGGGGGACCGAGGTGAAGTTGCAGACGACCAGCATGAGATCATGCGTGGAGTGTCCCTTGCGCAGCAGGCTCACGACACTGCTGTCGCTGTCGTTGCAGTCGATCCACTCGACGCCGGCGGGGGAAAAATCGAGCTCGTGGAGGGCCGGCTCCAGGCGGTAAAACCAATTCAAGTCCTGAACCCATTTCTGCAAACCCGCATGGGATTCCGACTGGAGAAGATGCCAGTCCAGGCTTTTCTCGTGATACCACTCGCTCCACTGTCCGAATTCGCCGCCCATGAAGATGAGTTTTTTCGCCGGCTGGGCGAACATGTAACCGAAAAGGGCCCGCAGGTTGGCGAACTTCTGCCACTCGTCCCCGGCCATTTTCCTCAAAAGGGACCCTTTCCCGTGGACCACTTCGTCGTGGGAAAGGGGGAGGACGAAATTTTCGTTGAAGGCGTAGAGCAGCCGGAAGGTCAGCAGGCTATGATGGAATTTCCGGTAGAGAGGGTCCTTGGACATGTACTCCAGGGTGTCGTGCATCCAGCCCATGTCCCACTTCATTCCGAACCCCAGGCCCCCCACGTAAGTGGGACGGGAAACCATGGGCCAGGCGGTGGAGTCTTCGGCGATGGTCTGAACGTCGGGGAAATTCCGGTAGACCTCCTCGTTGAAGCGACGCAGGAAAGAGATGGCTTCCAGGTTCTCCCGCCCGCCATGCTCGTTGGGGATCCATTCCCCTTCCTTGCGGGAGTAGTCCAGGTAGAGCATGGAAGCCACCGCATCCACCCTCAGGCCGTCGGCATGGAAACGGTCCAGCCAGAAGAGGGCATTGCTCAGAAGGAAGCTGCGCACCTCGTCGCGGCCGTAATTGAAGATGAGGCTGTTCCAGTCCGGGTGGATCCCCTGGCGGGGATCCTCGTGCTCGTAGAGGTGGGTCCCGTCGAAGTACCCCAGGCCGTGTTCGTCGCTGGGAAAGTGGGAAGGGACCCAGTCCAGGATCACCCCGATCCCCGCCTGATGCAGGTCGTCGATGAGGGACATGAAATCCTGGGGTGTGCCGCAGCGGCTGGTGGGGGCGAAAAAGCCGCTGATCTGGTAGCCCCAGGAGCCGTAGAAGGGATGTTCCATGACCGGGAGAAACTGCACATGGGTGAAACCCATCTTCTTCACGTATTCGGCCAGCCGGGGGGCCAGCTCCCTGTAGGTGAGGGGGCGCTCTCCTTCCTCGGGGACCCGCATCCAGGATCCCAGGTGGACTTCATAGATGGACCAAGGAGCCGTGTGGGCGTTGTTCGCCGCCGACCTTTTTTCCATCCAATCCCCGTCGCCCCAGGCATATCCCAGGTCCCAGACGATCGAAGCCGTGCTGGGGGACACTTCATTGAAAAAAGCGAAGGGATCCGTCTTGTCCACCCGGTAGCCGCGAAGGCGGGACCGGATACGGTATTTATAAACGGCGCCTTTCCGGACCCCGGGGATGAAACCCTCCCAGATCCCCGATTGGCCGCGGGACCCCAGAAGATGACGGGACGGGTCCCAACCGTTGAAATCTCCGATTACGGACACCCGCTCTGCCTCGGGCGCCCAGACTGCGAAATAGGTTCCTTCCTCCGCTTCGTGTTGAAGGGGATGAGCGCCCATTTTTTCATACAGGCGGAAGTGGCTTCCTTGGTTGAAGAGGAAGAGATCGTCATCCTCGAGCAGGGTGACGTGATGCAAGACCGGATTCTTGGGCTCACGGGACATTGTTCCTCCCTGATTACCGTTTTTGGTCCTCATGTTATTTTTTTCCCGGCCCGACCCGCTGGGTCTTCAGCAGATCCCGGATACCCTGGATGGGGATCGTGATCCACTCCGGGCGGTTATTGAGCTCGTACCCGAGTTCATAAACCGCCTTCTCCAAGAGGTAGATGTCCAGGAGGGCCTGGAGCTCCCGCTTGGCCTTGGGGATGATGTTCCCTTTGGAAGCCTCCCCCCGGTAGGCCTTCAAGAAGGCCGCCGAAACCCAGAGGCGCCAGAATTTGGCCGAGGACTCAAGAAAGGCGAAGTCCTCCGGGCGGATCAGCCCGCTGTCCCGCTGGGAGAAGAGGGCCGAATAAGCGGCATAGTTGAAGGAGCGGAGCATCCCGGCCACATCGCGCAGGGGGGACCTCTTGATCCGCCGCTCGCTCAGGGGCCGGGCCGGTTCCCCTTCGAAATCGATGATGACGAAATCCTTCCCCGTGTAGAGCACCTGCCCCAGATGGTAATCCCCGTGACAGCGGATCCGCATGGCGGTGATCTTCAGGTCGACGATGGACCGAAATCGTTCGAGAATCCTGGCCTCCTGATCCAGAACCTTCTGGACCTCCGGCCGGGTTCCTTTCGGCAGCGCTCGCAGGCGTTGGCGCAGGAGCTGGAAGACCTGGCCGGTCAAATTGCGCATGGACTGGTAGATGGAGCGCTGGTAGAGCTTGGAAAAGGGTTCTGGAGAAAAATCGGGCCGGTCCGTGTCCGAACCCAGGGCCAGATGCATCTCCCCGGTCCGCTGGCCGAGCAGCCGGGCCGATTCCAGGTAAGGACCGATGATCTCCGAGACCACCGGGGGCAAGTCCTGTTCCGCCAGGTCCAGCGGGGCGGAGGAGGGAAGCGAAAGGCCCTCCATTTTCGCCCGCGCCGCGACGGCGTGCTGAAAGAAATGGGTGAGCCGGTCCAAGGTGTACTTCCAGGAGTCCCCCTCATTGGGGACGAATTGCTGGAGGATGGCCAGGGTCACGGGTTCTTCCCGCTCCCGGCGATACTCGATGGCCCCGGCCACCGAGGGGACATGCCTGAATTTCCTCTCCGTCAGAAAGCGGCCGATTTCCAGGTCGGGATTGATCCCGGGCTGAATGCGTCGAAACATTTTGAGGATGAAGCGGTCCCCGAACTGAATGGAAGTGTTGCTCTGCTCGGCCTTGAGGACCGACGAACTCAGACGCCCTTCCCCCAGGCCCCGGATCTGTTGGAACGAATGGGTGCGGGAGGCCACGAGGTCTCCTCCCATCCCCTTTCTCCGGCGGTGGCGGGCGATGCCCACCAGAAGCGACTCGGCGAATCCCTCGTCGACGAAGGCATCGAAGACGATCCCTTCCTCTTCCCGGTCCTTGAAGGCCAGCCGGGCGATGGCCGCGTGGGGATGATCGCACAAAACCCTTTCCGCCCGCCCCCCCTGGGCATACATCAGGGGCAGGGTGTAGGTCTCGGCGTCGCCGTCCGAATAATCCACCTGCACCAGGGCCAGAAAGGCGGGAAGGTGGGCGTCCATTATCGGCAGGATCTCCCCGATGGCCACGGTGCGAATCCCCCGGGCTTTCCCTCCGAACCACCGGCGGGCCTTGATGTAAGCGGGCAATAGCCTTTCCAGGGCCGCTTTGTTGCGCCCCTGCAGGATCCTGTCCCAACTCCCGGCCACGGTCAAGAGGGGAAGCTGGACTGCCCGGTCCTCCTCTTCCGCTTGGATCCGGGCCGCGGGCTTGGGCTCCAGGGAAAACCAGTAGAAGGAGTGAGGTCCGAGCGTCAGAAAATAGGGAAGCTCCCCGATGGGGGGGAATTCGGAGCGGCCGAAAATTTCCACCGGGACCATCTCCTTGAAGGCCGAAAGATCCAGTTCCAGGTACTGGGCGAAGCGGGACAGGTTGGCCACCACCATGATGCATTCCTCCTCGTGCCGGCGGAGGAAGATCAGGATCTTGCCGTTGGTCGGCTGGAGAAACTCGATGGTTCCCCGCCCGAAGGCCTTGTACCGTTTGCGGAGGGCGATCATGCGCTTCATCCACCACAAGAGGGAGTAAGGGTTGTTCTGCTGGGCTTCCACGTTGATCGTTTCATAGTGGTATTCAGGGTCATTGATGATGGGAAGGAACAGGCGTTGGGGGTTGGCCTGGGAAAAGCCCGCGTTCCGGTCCGCGCTCCACTGCATGGGGGTGCGCACCCCGTTTCGGTCTCCCAGGTAGATATTGTCTCCCATCCCGATTTCATCCCCGTAATAGAGGAGGGGGGTTCCCGGCATGGAAAAGAGGAGGGCGCTCATGAGTTCGATCCGGCGGCGGTGGTTTCCGAGGAGGGGAGCCAGACGGCGGCGGATCCCCAGGTTTATCCGCATCTGGGGGTTCCGGGCATACACCCGGTACATGTAGTCCCGCTCCTCGTCGGTGACCATCTCCAAGGTCAGCTCATCGTGGTTCCGCAGGAAAAGGGCCCACTGGCTGTTTTCCGGAATCGGCGGAGTCTGGTCCAGAATATCCAGAATGGGGAAACGGTCTTCCATGTGAAGGGCCATGAACAGACGGGGCATCAGGGGGAAATGAAAGGCCATATGGCACTCATCTCCGGCCCCGAAGTAGGCCACCGCGTCCTCGGGCCACTGGTTGGCCTCGGCCAGCAGCATCCGGTTCTTGAAGCGCTGGTCCACGTGGGCCCGCAGCTGCTTCAGGAAAGCGTGGGTTTCGGGCAGGTTCTCGCAGTTGGTTCCCTCCTGTTCATACAGGTAAGGAACGGCGTCGAGCCGCAGCCCGTCCACGCCCAGGCCAAACCAAAAATCGATGACCCGCAGCATGGCCTTTTGCACCTGGGGACTGTTGAAGTTCAGGTCCGGTTGGTGGGCGTAGAAGCGGTGCCAGTAGTAGGCCTTGGCCACCGGATCCCAGGACCAATTCGAGGACTCGAAATCCTGGAAAATGATCCGGGCCTCCGCGTATCGGTCGGGGGTGTCGCACCAGACGTAGAAGTCGCGTTCCGGGCTTCCCGGCTTGGCCCGCCTCGCCCGCTGGAACCAGGGGTGCTGGTCCGAGGAATGGTTCAGGACGAGCTCGGTGATCACCCGCAGGCCCCGCCGGTGCGCCTCCCGCAGGAAGACCTTGAAATCCATCATCGTGCCGTAGGCGGGATGGAGGTCCGTATAGCTGGAGATGTCGTATCCATCATCCTTTTGCGGCGATCGGCAGAAGGGCAGGAGCCAGATCACCGTCACCCCCAGGTCCTGCAGGTAGTCCAGCTTTTGGGTGAGCCCCCGAAAATCGCCGATCCCGTCCCCGTCGCTGTCGGCGAAGGCCTTCACGTGCAGTTCGTAAATGACCGCGTCTTTATACCACTGAGGGTCGTCTTCCAGGGTCAAGATCTCTTTTGGCTTCAATACGTTCCTTTTCCCCATCTTCTCTCTCCGCTCTCTGCCCGAGGGGCCCGTTGTTTTGCGCTATGCGGTTTGATAGGTCACATGAAGTAGTCGAAGTCTTTTTCCGTCCGCACCCTGCGCCGGATGCGGAAAATATGCGCCGGGGCCGTCCGGGGGTCTACCTCGACATAGTTTCTGGGGCCGGTCCACAGATAGCGCGCTCCGCTGAGGAGGTCATGGACCTGGTATGGCTGCCGGAGGTCCAGTCCCCATTCGGCCAGGGGCAGGTCCACCCAGCCCGCATGCTTGTGGTGGGGATCCAGGTTGACCACCGTCAGGATGGTGTTGGAATAGTCTTCGGTATTTTTGCTGTAACAAATCAGCTGCTCGTTGTCGACGGGGTGAAACCGCAGGCTCTGGTTGCTCTGCAGGGCCGGGTTTTCCCGCCGGATTCGATTCACCCGGGCGATCAATTCCCTTAGGCTCTCCGGTCGATCGAGGTCCCAGGTCTTGATCTCGTACTTTTCCGAATTCAGGTATTCTTCGCTCCCGGGCTCCCGGGGCTGGTTATCGCAGAGCTCGAAGGCCGGCCCGTAAATGCCGTAGCTCGCCCCCAGGGTGGCGGCCAGCACCAGCCGGGCCATGAACGCGGGCCTCCCCCCCATCTGGAGATATTCGGTGAGGATGTCCGGGGTGTTGGGCCAGAGGTTGGGGCGGAAAAACTCCTTGACCTCCGAACGGGTGAGATCGGTGAGGTAATCCTTCAGTTCCCAGTTGGTATTCCTCCAGGCAAAATAGGTGTAGGATTGGCTGAACCCCAGCTTGGCCAATCGGTACATGATCTTGGGCCGGGTGAAGGCTTCGGCCAGGAAGATCACTCCGGGGTCCTTCTTCTTCACCTCTCCGATGAGCCATTCCCAGAAGGGAAAGGGCTTGGTATGGGGATTATCCACCCGGAAGATCCGGATCCCCCGTTCCATCCAGAAAAGGACCACGCTTTTCAGTTCCTCCCAGAGCTCCCTCCAGTTTTCCGTCATGAAATCGATAGGGTAGATATCCTCATATTTTTTGGGCGGGTTTTCAGCGTGCTGGATCGTCCCGTCGGGGCGCCGGCGGAACCATTCCGGGTGTTCTTTCACGTAGGGGTGATCGGGAGTGCACTGGAAGGCCATGTCCAGGGCAACCTCCAGCCCGTGTTCCCGGGCTTTGTCCACCAGCTTTCGAAAATCTTCCAAGGTCCCCAATTCGGGATTGACCGCCTTGTGCCCCCCTCCCGCTGCTCCGATCGCCCACGGGCTGCCCACGTCCCCGGGCCCCCCCTGGGGATGGCTGTTCTTCCCTTTGCGATGGGTCCGGCCGATGGGGTGGATGGGGGGAAAATAAAGAACATCGAAACCCATCCCCGCGATGTCGGGCAGACGGGATTCGCAGTCCTTGAAGGTTCCCGGCTTCCCCTTATGGGCGGAGCAGGACCTGGGAAACATCTCGTACCAGGCGCTGAACCGGGCCTGGACAGGTTCCGCGACGACCCGGAGCTCCCGCTCGTAGACGGTGGCCCATTTTCTCTCCGGGCACCGGCCCGCAGCGGCGGCAAGCTCCTCGTCCTTGGCCAGCTCCACCCGCCGGGCCGTCTCCTCGGAGGAGCGCAGCCCCTTCGCCCCCTCTTTGAGCTTCCCGGGGTCCTCCCCGGAGGCGTTCGGAATCAGGTTCTCCAGGATTTCTGCCCCTATCAGGAGGTCGACGGAGACCTCCTGCCCGGCAGCCGCTTTTTTGGTCAGGGTCTGCCGCCAGGACAGGAACCAGTCGACCCATGCTTGAAGGGTATAATAATAGGTTCCCGTTTCTGTGACCTCGAAGACCCCCCGCCAGCGGTCGTTCCCCAGGAGCTTCATGGGCGCATGGGTCCACCCGGATTCTTCCCCTTTCCGATACAGGAGCCGGCAGGAGAGAACATCGTTGCCGTCCGCGAAAACATCCGCTTCTACGACCACTTTCTCCCCCACCGTCCTTTTGATGGGGAACCGTCCGCCGTCGATTTCCGGGCTCACTGCTTCGATGACCACCCTTTTTTTCCCGTCTTCCATTTTCATGATTGAACACCTTGGGAACCGAGTGGGATTGCCTCCAGAGTCGAATATCGGCTCGAGTCCAGGGATAAAGAGTCCCGCCGGTCCTGAAAACCTAGGGATTTGTAATTCTATCTATATCATAACACATCTGAGCCTCTCCTAAAACCCTAATTTCCAACGGGGAGCCGGCCCAACGCCACTGCTTTCGTCGTCGTCCTCGTCTATGTCTTCGCCCTGGCCTTCCGCATCGCCAGGGTGTTCAAGGCCGGGATCGAAGACATCTTCGAGTACGTCGAATGACGGAGAGCCGGGGCCGGCCAACGTCCACAGCCGGGTTGACAAACGCCCTCGGAGGCCCCATGCTTCTTAGGGTGAAGAGCGAGGGGCGGTGATGGACACGGGAGGCCGGTAATGGCGAAGACGAAGGTCGTTTGCACGATCGGGCCGGCGTCCCGATCGGCCGATACGTTGAGACAGCTCATCTTGGCGGGGATGAACGTCGCCCGCCTGAACTTTTCCCACGGCACGCACTCCGAGCACTTGAACGTCCTCCGGCTGATCCGCAGGCTGTCACGGGAGCTCCGCCGGCCGGTCGCCGTGCTCCAGGACCTGGCCGGCCCGAAAATCCGGGTCGGGGAGATCGCCGCCGGCATCGTCAACCTGAGGCCTGGGGCCCTATTCACGCTGACCAGCCGGAGAGTTCCCGGCGGCGACGGCCAGGTTTCCATCAGCTATCCCCATTTGCCCGCGGAGGTCCGGCCGGGAGACGCCCTGCTCCTGAGCGACGGCGCGTTGGAACTCGTCGTCCTTAAGGCATCGGCCCGGGATATCGTCTGCCGGGTCGTCGTCGGGGGACCGCTCAGCTCCCACAAGGGGATCAACCTTCCCTCCCGGTCGATCAAAGCCCCGAGTCTGACCCGTAAGGACAAAATGGACCTGGCCTTCGGCATCCGGCACGGGGTCGATTACGTCGCACTCTCCTTCGTCCGGGACGCCGCGGATATTTCGGCGGCCCGGAGGTTCATCGCCAAACGCGGCGCGGACATCCCTCTCGTCGCCAAGATCGAAAAACATGAAGCGCTGGATCATATCGATGAGATCATTTCCGCGGCCGATGCCGTCATGGTCGCCCGGGGGGACCTCGGGGTGGAAACCCCTCTGGAAAACATCCCGCAGGTCCAGAAAATGCTGATCCGGAAGACCAACCGCAGCGGGAAGCCCGTCATCACGGCCACGCAGATGCTGCGTTCCATGGTCGATGGCCCCCGGCCGACCCGGGCGGAAGTCACCGACGTGGCCAACGCCGTCCTGGACGGAACGGACGCCGTCATGCTCTCCGAGGAGACCGCCGTCGGACGCTATCCGCTCGAGGCCCTCCGGACGATGGTCAAGGTCGCGGAGGACGCCGAATCCGCCTTTCCTCATGAGGCCTGGAGCCGGAGGAGGAGCGCCGAGCCCGTCGAGACGCTGGCCGAAGCCGTGGCCCTCTCCGCGTGCGCCCTGGCCGAGAATATCCAGGCGGCGTGCCTGGTCACGTTCACGTCGTCCGGCAGCACGGCCCGCCTCGTTTCGCGATCCCGCCCGTGCCGCCCGATCGTGGCCCCGACGCCCCGCGCGAGCACCTACCGCCGGCTTGCCCTCGTCTGGGGCGTCGTGCCGGTCCTGACCAAACGCCTGACTACGGCCGACGGGATGATCCGGCAGGCCCGCCGGGCCGCGCTGGACGCGCGGCTCGCGGCGAAGGGGCAGAACGTGGTGATCACGGCCGGCGTGCCGCCGGGCGTTCCGGGGACCACGAACCTGATCAAAGCCGAAAAGCTGTAAGTGGCCCCGGGCTAGAGGTGTTTGAGCTCATCGCGCTCTTCGTCCTTGTCCCCCTCTTTCTTGAACCGCTTCTCTATAAGCCTCCGGGCCAGGTCCTGGCCTCCCAGGCCGAAGGCCAGGGCCGGCGCCAGGACCACCCCGCCGAAGACGACCGTGAACGCGGCGATCACCGTGCTCCGCCCGATGCCAAGCTGTTCGAGCGACATGGCCAAGGCGAACAGCATGATGACGGTCTTGACCCCTTTGCTGAGCAGTGAGGAGAGCCTCACGCCGGCGTTCACGGAGGCGATGAGCGCGGCCCGGCCGAGAAAATTACCGAGAAAGGGGCCGTTGGCCAGGACGATGAGGGCGATGGTCTTAGCGCTCTTGAAGCTCGGGATACCGACGAGGAGATCGACCTCTTTGAGGTCGGCGATCTTGGCCTGGACGCTTTCCGCCAACCCTATCTTTTTACCCAAGCCAGGGCGGTTTTATCAACAAATGAATAATTTTCTAAAAATATGAAACATTCGGTCTTCCCTCTTCGTATTCTAATATGTAGAAGATGGTCCGAGAGGTGAGGCCATGGAAATGCTGACCAAGCTCGAGGAGCTCATCCTCCTTTCGGTTTGGAGGCTGAAGGAGAACGCCTACGGGACGACGATCTTCCGCCACATCCAGTCCGTCACCGAGAAAAAGCTCTCCCTGGGGGGTGTGTATTTTCCCCTTGACCGGCTGACAAAGCAGGGCTATTTGCGGGCCTACTACGGCTCGGCGACTGAGGAGAGGAAAGGCCTGAGTAAGCGGTATTACCAGCTCACGGAGAAAGGGTCCGAGGCCCTCAACGACGCCAAGAGGGTCCAAGACATCATGTGGTCGGGATACGCTGGCACAGCCCTGTCCCCGGAAGAGAGCCGATGAGCCAAGCCCCGGATAGATTGTCACGCCTGGGCTACAGGATCCTGTCGGTGGTCCTCGGGCGGGGGGAGCATTTCACCGTGGTTGGGGACCTCGAGGAGATCCACGCCGGGATTGTCCGGGAAAAGGGCGCCCTCCGGGCGGGCGCCTGGTATTGGGGCCAGATCGTCCGGTCCCTTCCCGCCTATATCGGCCACCTCGTTTATTGGAGCGGAGTCATGATCAGGAACTATTTCATCACGACCGTCAGGACCATCAAGAAACAAAAGGTCTTCACCTTCCTCAACGTCTTCGGGCTTGCCATCGGGATGGCCGCCTGCCTTCTCGCCCTTCTCTACATCCAAGACTAATGGTAAGACCGCGGTAATGTGGAGTTGAGCGCGCAACTCGTTGTGGAAGAAGGAGGTTGGGCGCTGAGGACTCCACATTACTGGTCTGGTAGCATCGGAACCATCCACTTTCTTCAAGGAGGTTCCGATGCTTCAGGAGTTATTCCCACGAGTTCACGGTCGCTACTCCTCTCTACCAGTCCTTGGCCCGATCGCGGAGGGCTTCGCGGCTTTCCTCGTCGGTCGGGGCTACCCGCAGCGGCCCGTGCGCTTTCACCTTCGAGCGGCGCGGAGGGTCGACGAGCGACTAAGACGACGGCGCTGTAGATCGATCACCGAGGTTACTCGCGCGGACCTGCTGGGGTGTGCCCCGGCGGCAGGTCGGTCGCAGGAGGACGTCGGCAGATCTGCGGTCGTCCGCCTCTTGGAAGTATACCTCACCGAACAGGGAATGCTGCGACGGCCAGAGTTGTCGAACCCCGCGGAGCAAAGGCTTGATGAGTATGGTCGTTACCTGGAAAAGGTCCGTGGTCTCGCCCGGTCGACTATCGAGGCACACTTGGTAACAGCGTCGCAGTTCGTTGCCCATCTCAACAACCTGAGTGGCGTTGCGACCTTTCCGCGGCCGACCGCACAGGACGTGGAAACATTCGTACGGGACACCGGCCGTCGTATCAGCCGGGCAACGCTTCAGCACACGGTTGCCCACCTTCGCTCGCTGCTTCGCTTCCTCGCTGCCCGCGGTGAGATCACGGCCGGTCTGGACTCTCAGATCGACACCCCTCGGGTCTACCGGGGAGAGCGTCTTCCTCGTTCTCTCCCCTGGGCAACTGTGCGTGCTTTTTTAGAATCGATCGACCGCTCGACACCCTTGGGAAGGCGGGACTACGCCATGTTCCAGCTCATCGCGAACTACGGGCTTCGTGCGAGCGAGGTAGTCGGCTTGAGGCTGGATGACATCCAGTGGCGCACGGGCTGTCTGCGCGTGGCCCAGCGAAAGACTGGCACCCCGCTGATACTCCCGCTTACCGACACTGTTGGCGACAGCTTGGTGGCCTACATTCGCCGAGGGCGCTCGCAAACATGCTACCGGGAGGTCTTCCTCAGACACCGAGCGCCGGCCGGACTGTTGAAGCCGACCGCTGTCACGGAGGCGTTTCAGGCTTGGTCGAGGCGGAGCGGGTTGTCCATCCCCTTCCAAGGTTGTCACTGCCTCCGACACTCGTACGCCGTGCACCTGCTGCGTCAGGGGACATCCCTGAAGACCATCGGTGATCTGCTTGGGCACCGAAGCGCTGAGAGCACCTGCGTCTACCTTCGTCTCGCCGTCGAGGACCTTCGCGAGGTCGCCCTCAACCTGCCAACCAGTGCGGACCAGGAGGGAGAAGCATGAGAAGCAGATTCACCTCAGCCCTGGCTCCCACCATCACCCGCTATCTGTCCCTGAAAGAGGCGCTGGGCAGCGCCTATGTGGTAGAGCGCAACGTCATGGCCCATCTAGCCTCAATTATTCATAAAAAAAGCTGTTCCCCCCCGTAACGTATTGATTTATAATACGTTTTGACACAATGAAGGAGGAAACAGCTTTGAACGAAATTCATCATACCACCGAACGCTTTCTTTT
>Ga0268276_1000730_pt1 | contig 36549 bp, 39 predicted proteins | sample saktaG_4_FD_190145 | JGI IMG/M metagenome (GOLD analysis project Ga0268276, IMG submission 190145) | Saline water microbial communities from Sakinaw Lake, British Columbia, Canada - sak_2010_1_5_45m | ecosystem: Environmental > Aquatic > Non-marine Saline and Alkaline > Saline ...
ATAGCAATACGCCCCTACTTACTGAAAACCGAGAACAGAAAGCTGCCAACTAAAACTTGTTTTAACACTAACGACTATTCACTAACGACTAAATAATTGGGGAATTGATTTATTGGAAAAATTAAAAAATACTCTTAAAATTATTTCTTTCGATGTAGATGGTACTTTAGTAAATTTAGAATATAATGACTTGATATGGTTTAAAGAAATACCCGAACTAGTAGCTAAAAAAAAGAAGATTAATTTCGAAAAAAGTTTAAAATATGTATATGAGGAATATGCCAAACTTGGTGAGCATAATTTAAATTGGTATGATATTAATTATTGGATCACCTATTTTAGATTAAAAGTTTCCCCTAAAAAAATATTGGAAAAATATGAATCTCAAGTTAAGATATTTCCCGAAGTAATCCCTCTTTTAGAAGAATTAAAGAAGAATTTTATTCTTATTGTTATTACTGCAATGCCTCGTGAATTTTTAGTACCCAAAATGAAAAAGCTGGAAAAATATTTTAAATTCAGTTTTTCTGCTTTATCCGATTTTAAAGAATTGAAAAATTCTGAGATATATTCAAAAATATCCAAAACCCTAAATGTATGCCCTGAACAAATATTACACATAGGCGATCACTGGGAATTTGATTATCTTGCTGCTCAGAAAGCGGGAATGAATGCTATTTATTTAGACCGCAGTAATACAAAAAAGGGAAATTTTGTGGTTAATAATCTAACGGAGATAAAAAGAGTAATAAGAGATAAATATAATAATTAATTAGATACGAGATACGAACAACGAGATACTATTTTACAACGAGGTGATAACAATGCCTGAATTACCCGAAGTAGAGACTATCAGAATAGACCTTCAGGAAAAAATTAAAGATAAACAAATAAAAGATATAATAGTAAATATTAGTAAAATAATAAAAAAACCATCTTTAGAAGAATTTATTAATAAAATAAAGGACAAGAAGATTAAGGAGATAGATCGCCGGGGAAAATATATTATTATTTATTTAGACTCAGAAGACAAATTAGTAATTCATCTGGGGATGACCGGACTGTTAATCTATCCTTATGACAATAAAATTACAGAAAAAGAGATTAACTCCAAGCATAATCATCTTATTTTTACATTTACAGATAATACCCAATTAGTTTTTAATGATGTTAGAAGATTCGGAAAAATATTTTTAGTTTCCAACATTGACGAAGTAGAGAGTATAGCTAAATTAGGGGTTGAACCTTTAGAGGGTTATTTCACAGAAGAAATTTTTATTCAGGTATTAAATAAAAAGAAAAACAGTAAAATAAAATCTTTTTTAATGAAACAGGAGTTTATCACTGGATTAGGTAATATTTATGCTAATGAAGTGCTGTATAGATCTAATATACATCCTTTACGGTTAATTTCTTCTCTCAATAAACAAGAAGTTAGAAATTTGTATCAGCAGATTAAACTGGTATTGGTTGAAGCAGTTAAGCTTCGGGGGAGTACGGTAGCCGATGAAGCTTATCGAGATACGGATGGCGAAAAAGGAAAATTTGCAAAAAAGTTACAGGTTTATGCCCGAAAAGGAGAACCTTGCGTAAAGTGTGGACATTCTATAGAAGTTGTAAGGATAGAAGGTAGAAGCTCATTCATCTGCCCCCAATGTCAAAAATTATGAAAACTAATATGTTATTTAATTTTTAAAATTTAAACTCTTTTTTATTTTTATTAATTCTTGCTTCTGAGGGGCAGACACAAGGTCTGCCCCTACTTCGACTATTTTTCTATACACTCTACACTAGTTCTTCTCTGATATAATCTTTGCCACAATATCCTATCCACATCTCTTTCTTTATCACACATTACTCATTACATATTACTTATTACTGTATTTATACGATATACGACATACGATATACGAAATATTCTTGCTTAAATAAAGAAAAAATATTATAATATGTAAAAATATTTCTTCTTACTTATTGTTCTTTTATAAAAAAATATTCTCCGAGCTATCACACCTAAGGTGAAAACGATGGTGGGTTAGCCGATAAGGAATAAGAGAAAACTCTTATTCCTCCCGTGTTTGGAAAGGAGGACTGATATTATGGGTTGAACTTGTAAACCAACACCGGGTACAGTGTTGGTTTTTTTGTTTGGTGTCTAATTAAATTAAAAAATAAAATAAATAGAAAGGAATGTATCAGTGAAATGAAAAAAAACATTATTTTTCAAGTAATATTGATATTAAGTATTAGTTTATTATTAATTGGTACGGTTTTCGCTGAACCAATTCACCTAAAATTAGCTACTACTACCAGCACAGAAAATTCAGGCTTATTAGATAAGCTACTTCCGCCTTTTGAGGAGAAATATAATATTAAAGTAGATGTTATTGCTGTAGGAACAGGGGCAGCTATGAAATTGGGAGAGAATGGAGATGCAGATGTATTATTTGTACACGCTCGGGAAGCGGAAGATAAATTCATTCAGGATGAATATGGCGTAAATCGCAGAGATGTCATGTATAATGATTTTATTATACTTGGACCCTCTGATGACCCGGCAAAAATTAAAGAGGGAAAAAGTGCAGTTTATGCTTTGACCAAGATATCTAACCAAAAAGCTTTTTTTATATCCCGAGGAGATAATTCTGGCACCGATCAAAAAGAAAAAGGTTTATGGAAAATTGCCAACATTGCCCCTGAGGGAACGTGGTACATGGAAGCAGGCCAGGGAATGGGTGCTACATTACAAATTGCCCATGAAAAACAAGCCTATGTTCTTTGCGACAGAGGAACCTTTATCGCTTATAAAAATAAGATAGGATTAGTTATTCTTAGTGAAGGAGATCCGCTACTTTTTAATCCTTATGGAGTAATAGCTGTGAATCCTGACCGGTATCCCCATGTGAAGTATATGGAAGCCATGCAGTTGATAGCCTGGGTTACTTCCGTAGAAGGACAAAAAATTATTAGAGAATACGAAATCGATGGAGAAATACTCTTTTATCCCGTAGCAATTAAATAAGGTGAGTCAAATAGGTAGCTGGTGAATTGTGTAGTTAAGATACAATTCACCAGCTAATTTAATGAAAAATGAAGAAGATTAGATTTAATAAAATATAGAATTTTTAAAAGAGGTGATATTTTGAGTTTTATTATCGAAGGGATACAAAAGGCTTTTCAATTAATTTTTACTTTGGATAAGGAGATATTTATTATTGTCTTACTTTCATTAAGGGTATCGTTAACTGCTGTTTTTTTTTCTTCAATATTGGGTGTCTATTTAGGATTTTTATTGGCTTTAAAAGATTTTTGGGGGAAGAAATTTACCCTAGCTTTTATAAATACCCTGCTAGCTTTACCAACGGTAGTAGTAGGGCTTACTGTTTATTCTTTTATTTCTCGAAAAGGACCATTAGGAGTTTTTGGCTTGCTATTTACCCCTTCAGCAATGATTATAGGTCAATTTATATTGGCTACTCCTATCATTATTGCTCTTACCCATTCTGCAGTACAGGGGATTGATAAAAGGGTAAGAGATACTGCATTAACTCTGGGAGCGACTGAATCCCAATCTGCCTGGATGGTAATTAAAGAAGCCCGCTATGCAGTATTGGCAGCAGTAATTACTGGATTCGGGAGGGTAATCGCTGAAGTGGGAGCATCTATGATGCTGGGAGGAAATATAAAAGGAAGCACCAGAAACATAACTACTGCCATTGCCCTTGAAACTTCCAAGGGTGAGTTTGGTTTTGGAATTGCCTTAGGCATTATTTTATTAATCATTGCTTTTAGTATAAATATCTTACTGCATTATTTTCAAAGCAAGAAAGTGGGAATTTAACCCATGAATGAATCTATTCTTAAAATTAAGAATTTAAAAAAAATTTATAATGGCAGAACTGTATTAGATATAGAAAGTTTAAATTTTCAAAAAAGAAAAATTTATGCTATTGTTGGCCCAAACGGGTCGGGCAAGACCACTTTACTCAATATTTTAAATTTATTAGAGAAACCAGATAAAGGTCAAATATCTTTTTATGATCAAGAAATTACCAATAAATCAAATTCTGATATCTTAGAGAGTAGAAGGAGAATGACTTTAGTAAATCAGGATCCTTTCTTGTTTCATTCTACAGTCTATGATAATATTGCCTATGGATTAAAAATAAGATCCCTTTCTTCTGCAGAGCAACGGATAAGAGTAAAAGATTCTTTAAAAATGGTAGGACTTTCCGATTTTGAAAACAGAAGAGTAAATCAATTATCAGGTGGAGAAGCTCAACGAGTGGTAATTGCCAGAGCCTTAGTAATAGAGCCGGAAGTTCTCTTTTTAGATGAACCTACCGCAAATATAGATCAAAAGCACATAGATGTAGTGGAAAGAATTATTAAAAAAATAAAGAAAGAGATTAAAACTACGGTAATATTTACTACCCACGACCTTTCCCAGGCCTATCGTTTAGCCGATGAGGTGATTTCTCTTCTGGATGGTAAAATTATTAAACAAGTTCCGGAGAACCTTCTTTGGGGAGAAATAGTAGAAGAAGATGGTTCGAAATGGTTCAATGTTGCAGAAAATATAAAATTTGCTGTAGTGACTGAAAAAGTTGGGCCGGCATATATTTCGATTGACCCCAGAGATATAATATTGTCTTATAAGCAGTTTCAATCCAGTGCTAGAAATTCCTTTTTGGGGAAAATAACCAAGGTTATTGAGCAAAATCATTTGGTAAAACTGGAAGTAGATATTGGAATTCCTTTAGTGACAACTATTACCAGAGAATCATTTCAAGATATGAATCTCAATCTGGGAAGCAAAATTTATTTAACCTTTAAAGCTTCGGCAGTAAAATTATATTAATTTTTGAAAACGAGATATTTGTAAAACAATATATAAACAATTAATAATCAGGAGATAAACAGCAAACATGGTAAAACCTTTATTTAAAGTTAGTACTCCCCAAGAGGTCATTATGATGCTAAAAGATCATTTAAATTTAGAGGAGATAATCCAGAACAACATAGAGGAAGTTGATATTAGAATAGCCTTACATAGGTTTTTAGCGGAAGAGATATTTGCACCCGCTAATCTGCCTGGTTTTAATCGTTCTACAATGGATGGTTATGCCATTAGGGCAGAAGATTCTTTTGGAGCAACTGATAGTTTACCTTCCTATTTGAAGATGATAAGAGAAATAAAGATGGGTGTTAAACCTGAATTTAAGATCAACCCCGGAGAGGCGGTAAAAATATCCACCGGAGGCATGCTCCCCGAAGGAGCAAATGCGGTGATGATGGTAGAATATACTGAACAGGTTGATGATGCTACCATTGAAGCAAGGAGATCAATTTCTCCCTGGCAAAATGTAGTTCGAGAGGATGAGGATCTAAAAAAAGGGGAAATTATATTAAGAAAAGGACACAGATTACGTCCGCAGGATATAGGGGTTTTAGCTGGAATAGGTAAAACTAATATCAAAATCTATAAGAAACCTAAAATTGCTATTATTTCTACGGGTAATGAAATAATCCCAGCGGAAGGCGAACCCCGAATAGGGCAGATAAGGGACATAAATTCTTACACCCTTGGAGTTTGCATTGAAGAGGCAGGCGGGGTTCCTGTTTATAGAGGGATTATTAAAGATGAAGTTATTCTATTGGAGCAGGAGATAAAAAAGACTATCAAAGAAGATAAGGTAGAAGCGGTAATTATTTCCGGAGGGAGTTCAATGGGGGTGAGAGATGTTACCTTAGAAGTGCTTAATAGATTAGGGAAACCCGGTGTGTTGATTCACGGAGTATCAGTAAAACCAGGGAAACCTACTATACTTGCCATAGCTGACAATAGGCCGATATTTGGCTTGCCCGGTCATCCGGTCTCAGCGATGATAATCTTTGACCTTTTTGTGCGGCCTTTGATTAGCCGGTTACAGGGAGGAGAATATAATGATAATTCTGCCAAAGAAATAGAGGCAGAATTGACCTGCAATATGGTTTCAGATTCGGGAAGAGAAGATTATGTGCGGGTATTTATATATAAAGAAGGTGAAAAATTTTATGCCGAACCTATTCTGGGGAAATCAGGATTAATTTCTACTATGGTTCGGGCCTCAGGTTTAATAAGGATAGGATTAAATATCGAAGGATTAGAAAAGGGCAGCAAAGTAGTGGTTAAATTATTTTAGCTAAATTTAGTAAAAAGGTGACAGTATGGCACGCCGTGTTGCTACATACTGCTAACGACTAATTAGGGAAGGAAAAATTGATTTGAGAAGAAATATTTATTTAAGTAAATTAACTTTAAAAGAAGCTCAAGAAAAATTTTATAAAACTTTATTAAAGTACAAACTTGCTCAACCTCTCAAAAGAGAATTGGTTTCTACTGAAGATTCTTTAGGACGGATTACCGCGGAACCAATTTTTGCCAGGATATCCTCTCCTTATTATCAGGCAGCAGCTATGGATGGGGTAGTGGTCAGAGCAAGGGATACTTATGAAGCTTCCGAATCTTCTCCTATTACTTTAAAGATTAATCAAGACTTTCATTTTATAAATACCGGTAATCCCATACCTTTCGGTTTTGATGCAGTGATAAAGATTGAGGATATAAATCCTGTAAATGAATTTAAAAGAGAGAAGAACAAAGATATTTCTAATGATTTTAACGATGATTCAAAAGAAGAAAATATTAAAGAAATTAAAATATTTTCGGCAGTTTCCCCAGGGCAACATATCCGCAACATTGGGGAAGATGTAGTAGCTAATCAGTTAATTATCCCTGTAAATCATAAAATCCGTCCAGTAGATATGGGGGCTTTATTGGCAGGAGGAGTAAACCAACTTTTTGCCCGCAGGAAGCCCAGGGTAGCAGTTATACCTACGGGTGATGAATTGATTTCACCCGGGGAAGAAATTAGTCCTGGTAAAATTATTGAATATAACTCTCAAATAATTAAAGGTTTGATTTACGAGTGGGGAGGAAAGGCAAGAGTATACGAAATTGTTAAAGACATCTCCGTAGATTTAAAGAGGATTTTGCTTGAAGCTGCCTCACAAAATGATGTAGTAGTGGTTCTTGCCGGTTCCTCTGCTGGCTCAAAAGATTTCACTTCCGAGATGGTCAAAAGTATAGGTGAAGTTGTGGTTCACGGAGTAGCTATTATGCCAGGGAAACCGACAATTTTAGGAATTATTGATGACACTCCTCTTATCGGGCTTCCTGGTTACCCGATCTCGGCAATTATCGCTGCGGAGCAATTTTTGAAACCTTTAGTCTTCCGTAAATTAGGATTAACTGTAAAAAAGCGAGAAGAAATTAAAGTCCATATGGCCCACAAAGTGGTTTCTCGTTTAGGAGATGAAGAATTTCTAAGAGTAAAATTAGGAAATATAGATGGGAAAATAATGGCTTATCCTCTTTCCCGAGGAGCGGGAGTGGTTACTTCTTTGGTAGAAGCAGATGCCCTGATTCGTATTCCCTTGTTTAAGGAGGGGCTAGATTTTGGAGAAGAAGTAGAAGCTGAACTTTTAGAAGATTTAAATAGAATAAAGAACAATATCATTGTGACCGGGAGTCATGATTTAGTTTTGGATATTTTAAGAAATGAATTACAGGAAGAGTTTTCTGATTTTAATTTAGTGTCCTTTAATGTAGGAAGTATGGGGGGGTTATTAGCCTTAAAACAAAAAAGAACCCATCTTGCCACCGCTCATCTATTGGATCCGGAGAGTGGAGAATATAATTTTCCCTATATAAAAAAGATGCTTCCTCAGAGAGAATTGATAGTTGTGAATCTAACCTACCGAGAACAAGGGATAATGGTAAAAAGAGGAAATCCAAAAAATATCAAAGGAATAGATGATTTAATTAAAAAGGATATAAAGTTTATTAATAGACAGAAAGGGTCAGGAACCAGAGTTTTATTGGATTATCTATTAAAAAAGAAAGGCATTAATCCTTTAGATATTCAGGGTTATTCTAAGGAAGAGTACACCCATTTAATGGTAGCTTCTGCCATAGCGGAGGGGAGCGTAGATGCAGGTCTGGGGATTTTGTCTGCTGCCAAAGCCTTCCACTTAGATTTTGTGCCAGTGGCCAAAGAAAGGTATGATATAATTATACCTAAAGAATATTATTCTTCTTTAAAGATTCAAAAATTATTGACTATCATTAGATCGGAAAAATTTAGGAAAAAAGTTTTGAGTTTGGGTGGATATGACCTCTCTCAGAGTGGAAAGGTAATAAAAGAATGTATAAACTAATAGATAATTTGGGCAGAGAAATTTCCTACCTTCGGGTTTCTATTACTGATCGGTGCAATTATAGGTGCATTTATTGCCAACCCGAAAAACAATTTGAATTTATACCACATGAAGAAATTTTAAGGTATGAAGAAATTGTAGAAATTATCGAAGAAGCGGTAAATTTAGGTGTTACCAAAGTCAGGATTACTGGCGGCGAACCTTTAGCCAGAAAAGGAGTAGTAGATTTTATAAAGAAATTAAGAGAGATTAAAAAATTAGAAGATATATCTTTAACTACTAATGGTTTTTTCTTAAGTGAGTATGCCGAAAAATTAAAAGATGCTGGACTGAATCGGGTAAATATTAGTTTAGATTCCCTGCAGGAAGAAAAATATAAAAAAATCACTCGAGGGGGAAGTTTAGAAAAAGTATTAAAAGGAATCGATTCTGCTTTAAAGGCAGGATTATTGCCTATCAAAATTAATACTGTACTAATTAAGGGAATTAACGATGATGAAGTAGAAGATTTTGTAAGATTAACTTTAAGAAGACCATTAAATATTCGTTTTATTGAATTTATGCCCTCTGGAGAAGAGCTAAAAGATAATTATTGGGATAAATTTATTTCAGTTTTGGAAATCAAAGAGAGTTTAGCGGAAAAATACTCATTTAGACCTATTGATATAAATTCAGGTAATGGGCCAGCAAAATATTACCAGATCAAAGGTGGTCAAGGTACCATAGGTTTTATTACTGCCTTGAGCCAGCATTTTTGTGAAACTTGTAATCGGATAAGGTTAACTTCCGAAGGTAAACTCAGGCCTTGTTTGTTTTCTAATAAAGAGGTTGATATTAAGCAGGCAATAAGGAATGCAAAAACCGATGATAAAATAATCAGGAGTAAAATAATAAGAAATAATATTAGAGAAGCAATAAACATAAAACCCGAAGGCCATAAATTAAATAAGAAATTCTCAAATAGAGACTTTTTCAAAATGTCTAAAATTGGAGGATAGCAAATGAAAGAAAAAGAACTGAGCCATTTTAATAAAAATGGAAGGGCACATATGGTGGACGTTGGAGGCAAAGAAGACACACAACGAATAGCTATTGCGGAAGGCTCTGTAGTTATGCAACCAGAGACCTTGAAAATGATTAAAGATAGAAAGATTGCCAAGGGAGACGTTTTGGCAGTAGCCCAGGTAGCCGGCATTATGGCTGCTAAAAAGACCAGCCAGATTATTCCCCTGTGTCATCCTTTAATACTTACCAATGTGGATCTTAATTTTACAATCAATGAGAATGAAAATAAGATTATTATTCAATCTAAAGTCAAAACCATGGGTAAAACCGGAGTGGAGATGGAAGCTTTAACTGCAGTAGCAGCTGCCGGTCTTACCATTTATGATATGTGTAAAGCAGTAGACAGGGGGATGACTATTAAATCGATATATCTTTTGGAAAAAAGCGGAGGCAAGAGTGGGTATTTTTCGAGACCATTAAAAAGAGGGAGTGAATATACCGATAAATGATAAGGAGAAAGAGGAAAAGTGGATAATAAAATAAAAGGAAAGATAGTAGCTGTATGTCGAAGTGAAAAGAAGGGGACTGTAAAAAAAAAGATAGCTGAAGGGTTATTAATCGAGGACTTCGGATTAGAAAGAGATGCTCATTCAGGCAAATGGCACCGGCAGATTAGCTTATTAGGAGTGGAAAGTATTAATAAGATGAAAGGGAAGGGATTTAAAATAAAACATGGGGACTTTGCTGAGAATTTAACCGTGGAAGGTATTGTCCTATATCAACTTCCTTTGGGGACAAAATTGAAAGTTGGAGAAAATGTTTTATTGGAAGTAACTCAGATAGGAAAAGAATGCCACCAGGGTTGTGAAATTAGGAAAAAGATTGGGGATTGTGTAATGCCCAGAGAAGGAATATTTACCCGAGTTTTAGAGGGCGGAAAAGTAAAAGCCGGTGATGGAATTGAGGTGGTTTCAGGATGATTAAGGTAGGGATTTTAACCATAAGCGATAAAGGATCAAAAGGAGAGAGAGAAGATCTAAGTGGAAAAGTAATCGAAGAACTAGTCAAGAAGATTAATGGAGAAGTTAAATATTATCAAATTATTCCAGACGAAAAGGATATTATTCAAGAAGAGTTGATAAAGGCAGTTGATAAATTACATCTCGATTTAATTTTAACTACCGGAGGAACGGGTTTAGCCAAAAGAGATGTTACTCCTGATGCTACCTTAGAAGTGATAGAAAAAGAGGTTTCAGGGATTAGTGAAATCATCAGAAGTGAAAGTTTTAAAAAGACCAATCGAGCGATATTATCTCGAGGGGTGGCAGGGATTAGAAAAGAAAGTTTGATCATAAATTTACCCGGCAGTCCTAAAGGAGTAAGAGAATCTTTAGAAATAGTATTAGAGGCGTTGCCGCACGGTATAGAAATTTTAAAAGGCCAGGCTGCTGAGTGTGGAAGAAACGATTAAGAAATTAGGTGAAAATTAATGAAAGTTATATTTTTAGGCACTAGTTCGGGTATGCCTACTTTGAAACGCAATGTATCTTCTATTGCTCTTGTTTTTATTAATAAAAACAAACTATGGTTATTGGATTGCGGAGAAAGCACTCAACAGCAGATTCAAAAAACCTCTTTGAAATTATCTAAATTAGAGAAGGTTTTTATTTCTCATTTGCACGGGGATCATGTATTTGGACTTCCTGGGCTATTAGCTTCCCGGGGTTTAAGGGGCGGAAAAAATCAGCAAAAAATTCAAATATTTGGTCCCAAAGATCTCGATATATATTTAAAAGAAACCCTAAATATAACCAAAACCTATATCCCTTATGAAATTGAGATAAAAATTATTCCACCAAATTTATCAGCAGGAATAATCTGGGAAGATGAGGAATATATAGTTCGATACACAGAAGTAAATCACAATATTAAAACTTATGCCTATTCTGTCGAAGAAAAAAAGGATAGGAGTCATTTTTTAATAGATAAAGCCCGCCAATTGAATATCCCTCCTGGTCCAATTTATCGTACTCTAAAAGAGGGCAAAACAGTTGAATTACCCAATGGAAGAATCTTCCAGGGTAAGAATTTTTTAAACAAAATTAAAAAAGGTAGAAAGATAGTCTTTTGTGGTGATACTACCTATTGTAAAAATTTATTGCATCTGGCTAAAGGTGCCGATCTCCTAATCCATGAAGCAACTTTTTCCCAACAGGAAGAAGACCTGGCTAAGAGAAATTTTCATTCGACTACCACAATGGCTGCCCAGGTTGCTAAAGAAGCGCAGGTTAAACAATTGATACTAACTCACATTAGTCCTCGATATAGCTCGAATAATAAGTTGACAATAACCGAGAGTGGTTTACTTATTGAGGCTCAGAGCATATTTCCTGACACCATATTAGCAGAGGATTTTATGGAATATGAAATATAAGGATTATTGACGGGATATAAAAAGTTGTTAAAACACTTGAAATTTATCTTTTTTTAAGGTATGCTCTTTATGTTATAAATAAATTTTTCTTTTAATAGGGAAAATTATTGGTCGATAATTAGAAAGAAAATAAAAATTAAAGTGGTGTTGAATTTACACTTAATTACCTAATGAATCTTAAAATCGGTAATTATAATAGAAGGAGGAAAATGTAAAATGAAGGCTGTAGTTGATAAAGATTTATGTACCGGGTGTGGATTATGCGAAGATACCTGTCCTGAAGTATTTGAAATGAAGGATGATATAGCGACAGTAAAGGTTAGCAAGGTACCGGATGATTTGGTTGAATCATGCAAGGAGGCTGCCGATGGTTGTCCGGTAGAAGCCATTACTTGCGAGTAAAATGAGTATGCAATATAAAAAATAATATAAACAAAAAAGAGCAGATTAATTAAATCTGTTCTTTTTTGTTTTAACAAGGGGTGAACCCTGTATAAATAGAGAATATTTAACCGGTCGGACCCAACCCTACTTTTATTCCGGCTAATTCTTTCTGCACTTCCGAGAAACGTAGGGAATAATATTCTCTATTTTGCTGGTTAAAGTTAGTTATAGTATTGTGTATTTCTTTGGTATTCTCTAAGATCTGTTGATACCCTTCTTTCTGGGCTGTTACTATCTCCTGCATAAATCTATCGATGCGAAAGATTAAGAGTATCGACAGGGCAATAGGGAAGCCTTGATTGGCAATGATGTCTAATAAAGTTTTTATATCCATATAATTTCCTCCTTTCTCAAAAAGTTAACCAAGGGTGCCAGGCACCTTTGGGAAACTTTTCTTATTCCCTCCACCTGGTTCTTTTGGTGGGCCGGACGTCCAGATGCAAAAAATTCTTCTTCTCGTAGAATCCGATGCCATTGAAATCTATTTCTTCAGCATGGCCTAAAAGTTCGATCAGATTGATATCTTTTACCTTGATATCTGCTGCCAGTCCGATACAGTGGTAACTGTTGGCTACACCTCCTACTTTCCGGTTATATTCAAAGCAACGGTATCCGGAGGTAATATATACCGGCCTTTCAATTACCTTTCTTAGTTTTTCTAATTTTTCTAAGAGAAGAGGATGTAACATTACCCGCTTACAGCAGGGGCAGGAAAATTCAGATAAGTTGAAGTGTGGAGCGATAATGATATGATTAATTTCATTTAGCATCTGCATGGGAACTAACTCCTTTCTTGCAATCACCCAATTTGCCGATTGACCAATTAACCAATTACAATCTCCTCCCCCTTGAGGGGGGAGGATTAAGGTGGGGGTGATTCACTAACGACTAGTCATGAGTGACTGCTGGACCATTGTTTTATCCTTGATTAATTTTTTCTTCAGCAGGACATCATAGGTCTGCTGATTGATCTTCCCCACATTGGCTTTCATCATCATCTTCACGGCTTTCTCTTCACTCTTTCCTAAACTGATATCCTTATCAGTTAATATCTCTATTAATTTCTTCCAGGCTATCTCCCATTTTTGGCTGCCATTTCCTATTCCCAATTCTTCTTCTGCCCAGAGCATAGCGGTAAGTATAGCCTCTTTAATAGTACCCGCTCTATCTTCTCCTAATTTGTTCTTTAAGAAGCCATAGCCTATAGAGACGAGAGCTAATAGTAAGGCATTGAGTAGGTATTTACTTAAGATTGTTTGTAACATGGAACAAACTCCTTTCACTCGTTTGTAAATTTACCAATTCTCCAATCGACCAATTAATTCATTTACCAATTTTCTCACAGGGGGACAGCTTGAGCTCAAGTTGCTAGTGCAATATCTAGTTTTGGTATAATATACCAAAAGAAAGGAGTTGCACATGTCCCAATACCACCGATTAAATGTTAATGAACGTGAAGAAATCTCCCTTGGAATAGCAAAAGGGAGCAGCCAATATGACATCGCGATTTCACTTAGCCGATCTCCCAGTACAATTTGCCACGAAATTAATCGTAATACTAAATATGGGCAACCATACAGGGCTATTCAAGCCCAACGTCGCACTGATCGATTGGCGCATCTGGCCCGCAAAAACCGAAAAATGGATAGGAATCTACCGTTGAAACACTACGTTCTTGAACACCTGGATCAATTATGGTCTCCGGAACAGATTGCCAAACGCTTAAAAATATTGTATCCTATGGATATGGCAATGCAAATATCACCTGAAAGTATCTATTCCTATTTATATGTTTTGCCGCGCGGCGCCTTACGGAAAGAACTGGTTAAATGTTTACGGTACCATCATATCAACCGCCGAATACACGGCAAGTCTGGTCAGAAACCCTGCCCTATACAGGACTATATAAGTATTGAAGAACGTCCTGCAGAAATAGCAGACCGCATTATTCCTGGTCACTGGGAAGGCGATCTTCTCATGGGACATAACAATGGTTCTGCTTTGGGCACCTTAGTTGAACGAACCACCCGTATGACCTTCTTGGTTAAAGCTTAAAGATAAAGATGCTAGCGCAGTACGAGAATCTTTCGCTAAAGAATTTAAACATCTTCCCAAAGGCTTAAAGCGTTCTCTAACCTATGACCAGGGCCAGGAAATGGCAGAACATAAACTTTTTACCAAGGGTACAAAGATTAAAGTTTACTTTGCGCATCCACACTCACCTTGGGAGCGTGGCACCAATGAAAACACCAACGCTTTGATTCGTCAATTTTTTCCCAAAGGTACAGATTTTTCCAAAGTTTCACTTAAAAACATCAAAAAAGCACAGGATATGCTAAATGACCGGCCTCGGAAAACTTTAGGTTTTTAACGCCGCATGAGGTCTTTGGAAAATTGTTGCATTAGCAACTTGAATCTACACTGCCTCCTATTTCATCTACTGATATACATGGTATTTTAGGATTATTTACAGATAGATTTTTTATCGCTGCGGGTACTCAACATTTACTTCTTATAGATGAATCTGATAAAGAAAAAATTAGTAAAATATATAAAATATATAATACCAATCCTTATTGGAATGTATTATCTCCAGAATATTCTCAAGAAGATAAAGTATTTATTATAGATTTTTCTGATATTGATGGTAATTACTTTGCCTATCAGGAAGATACAGTTCTTTCTTATCCAGAAGGAACTTTTTATATAGAAAATGATAATATTTATGGAACGGAATTCACTATTGCCCTAGATAAAAGCATAAGTGGATATTCTGGCTATACAGATAAGATGTTTAAAATATTTGAAAATATTTGCAGTATATTTGGAGAAGGTGTTGGAGAAAGATACTGTACATTTGTTGTGTATTATAATAGCGAAGTATATTCTTCTGAAAATACATATTCTCAAGGATTTTCACAGGGATTTGGTATTGTTGATGAAATGTATGCACATCAAATTTTTCATAGATGGAATGGATGGGAACCTTATGAGACAATTATGATTACACCACCTCCTTGGCATCGTGGGTTTTATTCAGAAGGTTGGAATAATTATTTTATAGATTGGAACTTGAATCAGGTAAAGCCAGGATTTAGTTGGGATTATTTAAAGAAGTTTTATAATACTTACAAAAGTGAATATTATGGAACTATAAAAGATATTCCTGTGGCCAATGAAGGAGGGGATACATTTATTTATTATCGAAAAGGTGCATGTGTAGCATATATTCTTAATAAAGAAATAGAAAATCAAACGGGTGGAGAAGTATTTTTAGTAGAAGTTCAAAGAGAAATATGGAATAGATATGGACATATGATGGGTACGTTCGATTATAATGATATAATTGATATTATAAATGAATTGACAGACTCGGATTTTAGCGAGTTTTTTAATAATTATGTTTTTGGTAAAAAGGAAATTATTATTCCTGAGTTTGAATAATTAAAAGGTTTAGTAGTTATAGTAGCAATTCCCAATATTCATCAAAGGAGGAATACTGTATATGCCAAATAATTTTTTTGTAGATAAAAAAGCTTTGTTTATTCTGATTATATTGATAGCGGTTTTTAATTTAATTTTATCTTCCTGTGTATCCACAATTCCAGCAAATGAAGGGCAGGCTCAGAATGGAGTTACCTACCGTTTTCTTTGTGTGGGTGTTGGTGAATATATTAATTATGGTAGCGAGGTTGACTTTGGAGAAGCTCCCCCTTATGACTTGATCTATCGAGTACTTAGCAAATGGGAATTTGGGCTGGAAAAGGTTGGATTTTCTAGAATAGATTATATAAGTGACTTTGAGGCAACAAAAAATAATATTTTACAGGGGATTGCCTCTACTTTCTCTGAAGCAGACGATGATGATGTCTCGTATTTTTATTTTGGTGGGCATGGGGGCAAATATGGGAGTATTTATTACATCTGTCCAGCTGATATGACCTCTTCGGTAGATTCCAAGATCAGCGTGAATGAATTAGAAGAAGCTTTAGGAGTTATACCGGGGACGAAGGTGGTTATAATTGATTCCTGTAATTCTGGAGGATTTATAGGGAAAGGTGGAGATAGTGACGAATTTTCTGATAAAGCTTTAAAGACTTTTAATGAAGATATAATTAAGATATTTTCTTCTGAACAAAATGGAGAAAATAGAGAAAGAGATTTACTTACTGCTGACTGCTATAAAGTTTTAACTTCCTGTAGTTATGATCAAATAAGTGAAACTTTTTGCTCTTTTGAGGGTAATACTATAGGCGTATTTACTGCAGCATTGCTTGAAGGGTGTGGTTATAATTATTTTTCAGCAGATTTAGATAATGATAGAAAAATTACTTTGGAAGAAGCTTATCTTTATATAAAAGACAAGATATCTTCATGGGGATTTATCCAGGATGTACAGGTCTATCCTACTAATTCTACTTTTGTATTTGCAGGATATTAAGTATTAAAATAAAAGAGGGTTAGGTCAATAAATTTGATAGATTGAAGATTTTATTCTGGTCAAAAATGTGCAGACCCAATAGAGTAAGTTTTGTCTGAGATTAGTTACCACTTTATATAAGTTTTGAAAAGTTTTATAAAAAGAAGGATTTTTCTAGTAAAAATGTAGTATAATAAAACATACTGCTCCCATTTAACAAATAGACTATTTTAAGTTAGAATAAGCTCAAGAACAAGAAAGGAGCTTTATTCTATGAAAAGACACAAATGGAGCAGTGAGCAAAAGCTTAAGATTGTCTTAGAAGGTCTATCCGGCCAAGTCGAGATAAGCAAATTATGCAATAAATACCAGATCTCCCAGCCACTATATTATCAATGGAGAGAGCAATTACTCCACTTTGGTCATCAGGCTTTTGAGACAAAAAACATTACCGAGAAAGAAAAAAGGTTACAAAACGAAAATCAACAATTAAAGCAGATCATTGGTGATCTGACCATCGAGTTAAAAAAAAGCGAGTATCTATCATGAAAAGAAAGAAATCCTTATCGGTTACAGAAAGAAATCGACCGGTTTTATCATTAATCGAATCGATTAAAACTGAACATCCCTTCTGGGGTTATCGCCGGTGTTGGGCCTATCTTTTCTACCGGCAAGGTCTTATGGTTAACAAGAAGCGCATCTACCGGTTGATGAAAGAACAGGGTCTTTTAGTGACCAGGATAAACCGATATAAGGCAAAAAGAAAGATTTCTCGTCCCAAGCCGAAGGCCTCTTATCCCAATCATATCTGGGGAACGGATATGAGCAAGATCAAGATTGGCGCCTGGGGTTGGTATTATCTGGTCATCGTCCTGGATTGGTACAGCAAGGAAATCATCGGCTATTCACTATCCTTACAATCCAAGAGCAAAGACTGGCAAGAAGCCTTATATCAGGCAGTCCAGAAGCGTTTTCCCAAAGGCATCAAAGACAGCCTGGTAAGCACGCTTTATCTGGTCTCTGACAATGGGTGCCAACCGACTTCCCTTTCCTATATGCAGGCTTGTTCCACCTTGGGGATTAAGCAGATCTTTACCAGTTGGTCTAACCCCAAAGGGAATGCCGATACCGAAAGGGTGATCAGGACCTTAAAGGAAGATCTGGTTTGGCCTTATGATTGGGATAATCCTTTTGCTTTTCAAAGAGCATTAGGTAAATGGGTAGATAACTATAATCATGATTTTCCTCACCAGGCTTTAGGTTATCATACCCCTTGCGAATATTATCAAAAATATGGTAAAAATAAAGAGCTAGTACTAACTTAAAATATGTACGCTTAATAGGGAGCATTACAAAAAAACAGAGATAATTTAAGTTACTTTTTTATAATCTAAAAATAAAAAAATAGAAGAAAGGATTTTATATAAAACTTTATTAAATTTAATATCGTATTCTGGATGAAGGTAATAGGAGAGATTTTTTCTTTATTAAAACAAAGAAAAAGCGCCGAAGAGGCAAGATACTAAATGTATTGAAACTTTCAGGCAAAAGGACTGTTACTGGACAGAATTCTGGAGAGCTTTTATAAAAAGCACCGAAGAGGCAATTCCTAATCTTTGGGGAAGGCCTTACATAATTTGCTTAAAGAGTTATTTCCTAATTCTTTAGGAAGAATCTTTCAGGTAAAAGGACAGAGTAAGAAGGTAATATAATTATTTTCTTATTCTGTCCTTTTTATTTATATTAAAAATAATCTATACAGATACTTAAAATCTGATAAAGGCAACCTATTCCGAAAGAATAGGGCGCAAAGTTATATTTAAAAATTTCTACGTTATACTTACCAAGCTAATAACTTTTTTAAATTAGTAATATAGATCGGATATTTATATGAGTCTATGTAAAAATATAAACTTTGGGAGGTATTAGATTATAAAAAACAATTTTATGTGAAATTTAAAATATTTAAATAAATTAAAGGAGGAAATTAAAATGAAAAAGTATCTAATCTTATTAATAGTAACGGCAATTCTTTTTATTCCTACACTTGTTTCTGCCCAAGATTATCATCTACCTACCTTGGCAGTAGTATCCTTTGAGAATCACTCGAAAGTAAAGGTACCTGACCTGGAGAATATGGGATTACAATTTTTAGAAAGTGCTTTAGCTAAATCCGGTATGTTTACTTTATTAGATCGGCTTACCGTACAAAAGTCGTTAGAAGAAATTGGTTTTACTAGTGCTTCAGGATTAGTAGATCCTTCCTTTGCTATACAGTTAGGGAAAATGTTAGGGGCAAGATATTTAGCTACTGGTAATGTTATTGATATTACTCAGAAGGTTACTGAATTTAAAGGATATGGCATTTATACCAAAAGGACTGCGATCTCGGTAACGGTGGGGTTGAGAGTAGTAGATGCCGAAAGAGGTACTATATTTTTTATCGATCAAGATGTGGCGGCTGAAGAATTACCTATGGATACAACGAATGTAAAAGCTTCTGGAGAAACTTACAGTGCTTATCAGAATCTTATGAAGCAGGCCATATTAAAATCGGTTTATAGTCTAAGACAGAGAGTAATAGCTATAACACCGGAGGTCCCAAAGGCTCCTAAAATGATCTTAGTACCTATCAATTCAGAACCGATAGGTGCAGATGTAGAAGTCAGCGGGATATTTTATGGTAATACTCCCTGTGAACTGCCTTTAGAAGAGGGCAAGGTATTAGAAATAACTATAAGCTTGGGTGGTTATGACCCCTGGATAAAGAAAATAGCGGTAAGTTCTGCTTTAGAAATAAATGCTAAATTAAATAAAAGCATATCTCCAATTGATACTTCCGATGTCAATGTTAATATAGGAATTACTCCTTCTCAGTAGTAACCTGTTCTGAAAGAAAATAATATTCAAGAAAAGTTAGAATAATAGATAAAGTGAGGTAATAAAATGTTAAACCGAAAATATATAGTTTTATTTATCATGATAGCTAGTCTAATCTTACTTATTTCTAATCTAAGTTTTTCCCAAGAACTACCCCGAATAGTCGTAGTGGGAATCACCTCTACTGCCCCTGGCTATATCTGGAGAAGTGATTCACCTTTAGCTGCAGGCGCTACTGATTTAATGGTCAATGCCTTACTTAACACTAATCGTTTTCGGGTATTCGAAAGAGCCAAGTTGGATGCCATTTTACAAGAACAAGACTTCCAGCATTTTTCCGGTTTAGTAGATCAAACCACCGCAGTAAAATTAGGAAAGATGATCGGGGTAGATGCCATACTTACCGGCAGTATAACCAATATAAGTTTTAAAAAGGCTGAAGGGATAAAAATTGGGCCATTAAAGGTTGGAAAATCTTCTGCCAAGGTAGTAATGACTATTCGAATTATTGATGTAACTACCGGAGAAATCTTCTTTTCTACAGTCCAGGAAGAGATGGCCTCCAAATCTGCTATTTCTGGTGTATTGCCCATTCCTATTCCTGGTGGTATAGGATTTTCTCATGAAGAAGCAGTGGATATTTTATCCGCGGTAGAATTGATTTGTAACAAAGTAGTCTTAAATTTTGTGGCCAAGATGGATAAAAAAACAGTAGAGCTAAGTTCAGCACCTCTAGCAGGATATGTAGTAAAAGTAGAATCAACTTCTAGTGGGGGAATAATCCAGGTCTATATAAATCTGGGAGAAAGTTCTGGTATCAAAGTGGGAGATGAAATAAGAATCTACCGTGAGGGAGAAGTAATCCTTGATCCTAAGACCAATGAAGTCTTAAGTAGAGAATTAGATTTAATCGCTCAGGCAAAGGTAATGAAGGTCGAAGATAAACTCTCCATTACTATGGTTACTACCAAATTTAGAAATATACCTATCCAGCAGCTCGATATTGTGGAAGTGGTGAGGTGAATAAGAGTATGTGATAATTAATGTGTAATTATAGAATCGAGATTAATTATAAAAATGAAATATTAATAATTTGAAGGGCAAAATGATTTAGTTATTCTTTATTATTTTGCCCTGAAAATAGTAATTTAAGAAACGCTGTTAAATATCTCTTGATATGGTGTAATTGTTATAAAAGTTTTAGCCATGATTTTTGAAATAAAATCAACAAGTATAGTTATTTTTTATGAGAGGTGAAATAAAGTGGTAAAGAAAAATAATTTTAAATTAATTATAATTTTTATTATGATTTTGGGATTATTAATAATTTTATTATTAAACGGGTGTTCTTTATTTCGGCAATATGGCAATATTGAAGGATATGTTTATGTTCCAGATACAGGCAATAAAGGTGCAATAATAATTAGAGACAGTAATCAGATACCTACTGGATACAAACCATTACCCGGAGCAAAGGTTAGCTTGCAAGATTTTTATAAATTTGTTTTTACGGATATTAACGGGTATTTTTTACTTGAAGATGTAATAACAGGGTTAGTAAATCTTATTATAGAACCACCTATTAATTCTGGCTATAATAGTCTTACTACTCAAGTAATGGTTGAACCAGATACAACTGTTCCTATTGGAACATATGGTGCGGTTAGTCTGCCAAGTGAAGGTGCGGGTTATTGGGATATTGTTATAAATCAGATAGACCATTCTGAATACCCAGAAGTGAATGTTTATGTCTCAGTACTTGATCCTGGCAATAATATTCCTATAGTAGGGGCTATATCTGATAATTTTGAGTTAGAAATTAATGGAATTAAGAATGGAATTAAGATAAATAATATATTCGTAACTCAAACCCCAGGAACAACTAGTTACCCTGCTTCTATTTCCTTAGTAATTGACCGGAGTGGAAGTATGGAAGGGGAATATGGGGATGACCAGCCATTAATAGATGCCAAAGAAGCAGCTATAACTTATGTAAATTTGATGGGAATAAATGATCGGGCAGAAATTATTAGTTTTGCTGATTATGCTAGAATTGACCAAACTTTTACTAATAATAAACAAGCTTTGATTAATGCTATTGAAAGTCTTGATTCTGGAGGTGCGACAGCCTTATATGACGCCATTTGGCAAGGCCTCGATGACACAGCAACAGAAGCAAATCCCCGTAAAGCAGTAGTTGCCTTAACTGATGGTGGTGAAAATAATAGTTCTTCCTATCATGGTGGTGGATATTGGGGGAATCCTGATAATAGTTTGCTTATTGCTCATGCTCAAAGTCTTAATATACCAGTATATACTATCGGGTTAGCCGGTTTTGATTTCACTAAAGAAAAAGTTGTAAGGAGTTATACAACGAGTGAGGCAGATTTACAAGAAATTGCTGAAGAAACAGGGGGAGAATATTTTTATGCTCCCACTAGTGCTGATTTAGAACATATATATGTAGAAATTACACAACGAGTTGAGCAACAATATATTATTACTTTTACAGATAATACTGGTATAACTGATGGTATTTTGACTGTTAAAGTAAATTACAATCAAATATCTGGTGAAGCTTCTAAAGAGTATAAGATCAATCTGCCTATTCAAGTGGGTGATATAGTTGAAGTCTGTAACGTTGGCACTAATGTTAGCAATGGATTAGCGTTTCAAAACAGTCCAAACGGTACAATCATCTGGAAAATAATCGATGGATTTCGCCTTAAGGTTATAGACAATCCCCAAGTCTCCGACGGGCTTACATGGTGGCCTCTAGAGGCGCCCGGTGACAAAAGAGGTTGGTCAAAAGAATCGCAGGGCGGGATCCGGTACCTTAGGAAAGTCACTGAGCTCCAACCAAGCTTGTCACAGGTTAATGATTGGTTGGAAGAAGCAGCCGGACAATATAACCTTCCACCGATGTTATTGAAAGCGATTGCTTATCAAGAGTCTAGCTGGCGCCAGTACGATACAGATGCAATGCCAAAGGCCAGACAGAAGCTTGTGTCTGAAGGTGTAGGATACTCTGTGGGCATCATGATGGTAAACGTAGAATATGGGAGCGACAAGTTCATTCGCCTGTGTGCCGACCCGACGTATAATATCCAAGAGGGAGCACGCATACTGGAGGAAAAGCGGCAACAGTACGGAGGGAATAATCCTCCCGGATGGCTATCTGATGACTATAGTCTTATTGAGAATTGGTGGTATGCTACTGTAGCATACAATGGTTGGGGCCCCGCTGCGGTAAATTACGCAAGTTCAGTCCGAAATCACATGGTGAATCCGCTTGCCGAAGTCCAGCAGTATGTGAACGCATTCGGGTGGACTCTGCCGACAGAAGCCATACCTGATTTCAGTCTCGGGGACACTTTCCAAGCAACATCAGACGATAGCAGTTTGGGCACGATCATAGGAAAATTTCGTCACTACAAGAATGGGCAGACCCTGGACTATGCCAACAAGCAGGTGCACCGATTCAGATGAGAGTAGGTCAAGGGAAATGGGGTCGCATCTTTATTATTGACAATTGACCAATACTTTTTCTAAAGACTCCCTGGCAAATCTTAGTAAATTTAAGAGATAATTTAATATTGTTTATACTTTTTCTTGTGGCATATAGAATTATAATCGAATTAGGGTATTTCTATTAAAATGTTTATAAAAATGTTATACAAAGAGATTTATCTAGCAAGATTAGAGAAGATAGAGATACAGACTGATGTGGTGGAGGGTGGTAAGGTGAAATTGCATTTTAAAGATAAAATAATCAAAATATTAATATGGGGAGGTAATCTGAAATGAAAAACAAAATAATATTAGCTATATTAATTTTAAGTATGATAACATTAATTTTTTCGGGCTGTGATGGAGGAAATTTTGTAACACCTCCAATTCCCGAACCAGAGGTTTGTAATTTACCCACATATCTAATAAGTGTAAAGATGGGTAACAGCTCTGAAAGTTATTTTAAGATAGAGCTTAAAGATGTAAGATCTAATTACGATATATATGATGGTATTTGGGTTGGATGGTGTGCTGATGCAGAAATTTATATTGAAACCGATGAATGGTATCAAGGATATATATATTGCAGCTACAACCCCTCTGACCGATATAATATAGATTGGCCAAAGATTAACTGGATTATAAATCATAAGGGATCCTATAGTGCAGAATATATTCAGGATGCCATATGGCATTTTACTAATGGTTATGCTCCCAATGGATTGGCAATGGATGCCGAAGCCTACCCGAATTTTTGTCCACAAGTTGGCCAAAAATATATTGCTATTATAGATGTGCCAGGAAAACAGCTTAATTTTATAGAGGTACTATTACCGCCTCAGGGACAGATAACTCCAGGACAGATGGTTTCTATGTGGTATGATTGGCCACAACTCCCGGTTAGCGGTTTCTATAATTTTGATGTTCTTTTAACTATTGATGTAGATCCCGGAACACAAAGTGCTTATTACTGGGCACATCAATTCCGTTTTAAGAATGGAGATGGTGGCTATATGGGGTTACAAACAAATGGTTTTATGCAAGGTGAATGGGTAGGTAAGATGGCTATCTTTTCCATCTGGCACGCCTTAGAAGCTGAACCTGGTCCAGGAGCATCATGTGAATGGTTTACTGGAGAGGATGAAGGTTGGAGTTGTAGAATAAAATATAATTGGGTAGAAGGGCGTACATATTGTTTACGAATCTGGGAATTGTGTTGTGCAGAAAAACCAGAGGAAAATGAGTGGTGGGGTGCCTGGATCATAGATACATCTACTAGTCAAGAGACTTATATCGGCAAAATTGAAGTTCCAGGTTCCTGGCAATGGTTGGATGATTCTTCTGTAGTCTGGGTAGAATATTATGGACAGGTAAATGATTGTGCTTCTATTCCTTATGCTAAAGCACGTTTTGAACAGCCTGTTGCAGATGATGGTAATTTACCGCCCCAGAAGCTTCCTCCTGAAAAAGGAACTACCTGTACCAATGCCAAGTTCACCCCTTTGGAAAACCAGGGGGTAATTTTTGAGACTGGCGGCTCTCTCTAAAAATTAAAAATTTTTTAAAGAAAGGAGAGAAATAAAACGACTGAAGGAACAGGGGCGTTGTAATAGCTCAACAATTCGCTAACTTTTTTTAACTTTTCGTAAAATGATCGACGGGTTTGCCCTCGTGAAAACAGGAGGACGCCTGTCCTGGGTTTTAGGTAGATCATTGAGGGCGTATTGCCATACGCCCCTGGAAGAAATAAAGGGCATAATTCATTGTGCCCCTACAAAAAAAATAGAAATACAGAATAAGAGAAGTATAAGATAGATTCCTGCTTGCGCAGGAATGACAAGTAAATACAAAATCACGAGATTGCTTCGTCACTTCGTTCCTCGCAATGACACAAGAACCTTTATTTATAAGGGTTTCAAACCCCCTTCAGGAATGCCCTAAATATGCACGTAGAGTGCCTTTTTTGAGGCCTTAGTTTTCGAAAAATCGGCAATTACGACCCCTGTTCTTAGCCTATTTTCGCCTCCCCTAAATCAAGGCAAATATGGGGTCAGGTCTTGCAATATAACAAAGGATATGCTATATTGGTCAACCTGGCCAGACCATTACGGATAGAATTTGCAAGGAGCAGTTTATCACCTCACCTCCAGAGGAAATGCCAGGCAGGCGATCTTCCTTGAGGAGAAAGACTTTGCTGCTTTCCTTGGAGTCTTATGTCTGGCGGTAAAGAGATATCACTTCCTATTACCTGCCTACTGTCTGATGAACAACCATTATCATCTACTTATTGAAACCCCTTATGGCTAACTTATAAAGAGGGATGAGGCAATTAAATGGCCTATATACCCAACGATTCAACCAAAGACGAAAGCAGGTTGGGCATCTTTTACAGGGCAGATACCGAGCGATTCTGGTGGATAAGGATAACTATTTAATTTCACTTTGTCGGTATATCGTATTAAACCCGGTAAGGGCAAAAATAGTAAAAGACCCAGGAGACTGGAAATGGAGTACTTATCGGGCAACTATCGGCGATGAGCAAGGGATTCCATGTTTAACGATAGATTGGATACTTTCTCAATTTGGCAAAGGACAAAAAGTAGCCTCCAACCAATATCAAGAATTTGTCCGTTCCGGGATAAAAGCAGAATCACCCTTAAAGGCCATAAAGGGACAATTGTTTCTGGGCCAGGAGAATTTTATCGATGAGATAAAACACTTGATAAGAGGTAAAGAAAAATTAAAGGAGATAACCAGAGAACAGCGCTATGTAACCAGACCAGCCTTAAATGAGATTTTTAAACTTAAGCACCAGAAGTCAAAAGAGCAAGTGATGTATGAGGCTCACCTATAGTATGGCTATACCTTAAAAGAGATAGCAGAATATATCGGCGTACATTATACTACAGTGAGCAGAGCGATTAAAAAAATTGAGGGGGAAGATGAAAAGTGATATTGCAAGACCTGACCCCATAATATTATACTGGCGAATATATTTTATGATTTTTATAAACAAAAGAGGAGGTAAGGTAAAGTTAATCACAAGGGCTGTCAAGAGATCAAAATTTTGATAGTCTTCGGCACATTAAATTGAAAAATGAAACGAATTATCGGACTTTCAGAAGCCTGCTCGGACCAGGCTACGATTAGGATCAGATTAGATTTCTCGAGCAAGTTAAAAGAATTAATCTCAGACTTGCTAAATGAAAATTTTTATCTTCGGGTCGATGATCAGGGGATTTCCGGGGAACTACAAACAAATGATAAAAAAGGGTATCTACAACGTTTTTAAAGGTATTTTAAAAAAATAAAGAGGGTTTAAAAGATAATGAAAAGTAAAATTTTATTATCGGTCTTTGTAATTTGTTTAATTTTTGTATTAGTTGGTTGTTCGGGAGTAGTTACTCCAATCACTGAAGAAAATCAAGAAGAAAATGTAACTGGAGTGTATGGGCTATGCTTCAGCCCTTACATTGATGGCCAGGATCCCAATTTAGGATCGCAAATTAGCATGGAACAACTGAAGGCAAGAATGGAGATTATCGCGCCTTATACGACATGGATACGGACATTTGGCAGCAGCAGTGGTCTGGAGAAATCTGGCCTTTTTGCTCATGAGATGAATCTTAAAGCGGCCATTGGTGCTTGGCTAAGCCGTGACTTGTCTGCTAACGAGAGGGAAATTACCAATCTTATAAGTGCTGCCAAAGCTGGTCAGGTTGACATAGCGATTGTGGGCAGTGAGGTTCTGCTCAGAAATGATCTTACAGAGGATCAGCTAATAGGTTATATCAACAGAGTAAAGCAAGAAGCGCCTGGGATTCCAGTCACAACTGCTGATGTCTATAGCGAGATTCTTTCTCACCCGGCAGTGGTTGCTGTCTGCGATGTTATACTCGTGAATTATTATCCTTACTGGGAAGGCATCAAAGTTGACCAGGCCATTGCGACTATCCATGGCTGGCATCAGCAAGTTAAAACCGCAGTTGGCAGTAAGACCATAATTGTCTCGGAGACCGGTTGGCCCAGTGGCGGGGATCAAGTCGGTGATGCAGTACCATCGACGGAGAATGCCAGCTTCTACTTTCTGAACTTCATATCCTGGGCTCGGGCCAATAACGTGCCCTACTATTACTTCGAGGCTTTTGATGAAAGCTGGAAGGTAGCATATGAAGGTCCTCAAGGTGCTCACTGGGGAATCTGGGACAAAAATGGCATCCTGAAGCCAGTTATGCAAGATGTTTTTGATGGCAATACAATGTCGGATAACTGGAGCGGTACTGCAATTCCCGGCGGACCTGGAAATCCTGCTATCGAATTTACCTACGTACCTCCTTATGGTAGCTTTGAAAATCTGAAAGGTCGGGTCTGGCATGTAAAACCTGCCGACTACAAAGTTGCGGTTTACATATACGTAGGCGGTTGGTGGTCTAAATCCTACTGGGACAGGCCATTAACGACTATTCAGAACGATGGTAGCTGGACATGTGACATCACCACAGGTGGAGTTGATCAATATGCAACTAGAATCGCAGCCTACCTTGTACCTAATGGATACAATCCCCCTTTGATGTCTGGAGGTTCAACACTGCCGTCAGAGCTTGATCAGAACTCAGTTGCAAAGGTCGAGACATTGCGTTCGCCTTAAACGAATATGGGTGGATTAAATGGGATAATAGATCAGGCTTCGTCGTCTAACATCAGATTGGCGTTGACACCCTTTGGGAAATCGACAGGCTTTATTCTTGTATTTTTTATTAAATAGGGACGGACAGGTCCCTATTTTCTAAGAAGAAAAGAGAAGAGAAATAATAAAAGAGTGGATTAAAGGGGGAAAATAAAGTTAAAAATTATATCAGAGTTTATGTTTTTAAATAGTTTATTAATTAACGTTAGATAAAAGGAGATAGGCAATATGTCAGAAGAAAAAATGAAACATTTGGAGTTCATTCAAAATGTGATCACTAGAATGAATACAAATTCATTTCAAATAAAGGGAAGGGCAGTCACTATTGTATCTGCACTCTTAGCAATATATGCTTCAACAAAAAATAATTATTTCATTCTTTCTGGAATATTTCCAGTAATTATATTCTGGTTTTTAGATGCATATTATTTAACTCAAGAAAGAAAATTTAGGGGATTATATGATGATGTTGCAGAAGTGTCAGAAAATTCAAAACAAATTAATCCGTTTTCAATGAGAACTGATTTATATAAATGACAGGACGGTTCTTTGACACACTTTTTATTAACTTGCTCAGTGTGTCAGAGAACCGTCAGACTGTGTGAAAAGTATAACATTTAGCTTAATATAAATCCACAAAAATGGTATAATTTAACTATATAAAAAAAGAGAAGAAGGTGGATTCATGGGATATATAGAAGGCAAAAATAGAAATCAAATCATACTCTTTCCTGAAAGTATAGATGAATATGTCAGTGACAACAATTCCATTCGGATCATCGATGAATATATCGAGCAACTTGACCTGGAAAGACTGGGCTTTAAAAGGGCGGTTAACCCCTCACTGGGAAGACCGCCCTATCATCCCAAAGATATGCTAAAACTCTACCTCTACGGGTATCTTAACCGAGTGCGCTCATCCCGAAGGTTAGAACAGGAATCCATCAGAAATTTAGAGGTCATCTGGCTGCTCAATAAACTAAAACCTGACTTCAAAACCATTGCCGATTTCCGAAAGGATAATAAAAAAGCACTGAAGAAGGTGTTCCAGGACTTCACCAGGTTATGTAATGAATGGGAATTATTTGGCAAGGAACTCGTCGCTATCGATGGCTCCAAGTTTCGAGCCTGTAATTCCAAAAAAAACAACTATAACCCTAAAAAATTAGAAAGGCATCTAAAATACCTTGATGAGAAGATCGAAGGCTATCTCGAAGAACTAGACCATCATGATAGGGCCGAAGCCTCTTTAAAAAAGCCTGATGCTAAAACAATAAAGGAAAGAATACAACAATTAAGAGACCGCAAAGGAAAGTATGAATCGTACCAGAGGAAACTAAAACAAAGCGGAGAAAATGAGATCTCCACTACCGATCCCGATGCCCGGCTGATGGCTAACCACCATAACCATGTGGAGGTCGGTTATAATGTGCAAACCACTGTAGATGCCAAACACAAATTGATTGCCGACTTCAAGGTTACCCAAAAACCAAATGACTTAGGTGAACTTGACAATATGGCCATAAGGGCAAAAAAGCTCTTTGGGAACAAAGCCTTTGAAGTATTAGCTGACAAGGGTTACTACAAAGCTAAAGACTTAAAGAAATGTGCAGAAAAAGGGATCATCGTTTACATCACCAAACAAATCTATGCCAATGCTACCAAAGACCAAGCATTCTATTCTGATCAGTTTAAGTATGATAAAACCAAAAATGCCTATCTCTGTCCAACTGGAAAAGAACTCCATTATTATCGGGCCAGGAAGAAAGGTGGAAAGGTAATCGGCTATGAATACCGTAATTATGCTGCCTGCAAAAAATGTGAATTTAAAGAAAGATGCACTAAAGCTAAAAAAGGCAGAACGATCTGCCGGCATGCTGATCAGGACTTCCTTGATCGGATTGATTCACAAACCAAAAGGAACATAAAAAAATATAAGCTCCGGCAAATGATTGTAGAACACCCCTTTGGCACCATAAAACGAGGCTGGGGTGCCTATTTCTTCCTGACCAGGAGAAAAGTCTCGGTAAGTGCTGAGATTTCCCTGTCCTTTTTGACCTACAACCTTAAACGGGCGATCAACATCCTGGGAACAGAAGAGATATTAAGAAGATTAAGACAGAGAGGGGATGTGGTACCGGTATAGAAGTACCAGCACTTCTTTCTTTGTTTTTTTACATCTTATTAGAAGTTAAAGGAGACAGTTTGACCTTAAGTTGAGCTCTTATAAAAGAATACATTACTGGTTTTCACACAGTCTGACGGTTCTCTGTTCCTATTTGCCCCTCTGAAACCTTTTATTTACAAGGGTTATAGACTCCCTTCAGGAATGCCCTTTAAATGTACGTAGAGTGCCTTTTTTTGCGTCTCAATTTTCGAAAAATCGGCAGTTGCGACCCATGTTTTTGGCCTATTTTTACCTTCCCAAAATCACTGAACCCTTATAAATAACCACTTTCAAATTTTGAAGGGATGAAAATTTAGCTAAAAAAGAGCCATTTTTGAATAATCCCCGGTAGGTCTCCGAGGATAACAGGATAGACAAAGATTTCGAGAAAGTTGACAAAAATAGTCATAAATAATATAATTTTTTAGTGAAATTAAATTAATAAAGGAGTAAGACCAATGAAATTGTCTACTCGGGGAAGGTACGCACTTCGGGCTATGATAGATTTAGCCCAAATTCAATGTAATAATTCGAAGCCGATTTCTTTAAGAGATATTTCTCTAAGACAAGATATTTCTTTACAATATTTAGAACAATTATTTAATAAATTAAAGAAAGCAAATTTAGTAAAAAGTACCAGGGGAGCAGGTGGAGGGTATCTATTAGCTAAAGAAGCTGAGGAGATTAATGCCGGTGACATAATTAGAGCAGTTGAAGGACCAATAGTTTTAATTGATTGTATTTTAGCTGGCAAAAAAATTAATAAGAATAGCCCAAAGAGATGTAAAAAAATAGAAGATTGTGCCATCAGGGTATTATTAGAGGAAGTAACTCAGAGGATAAACCAAACATTAGATGCTGCTTCTTTAAAAGATTTATGTAAAATAGCCCAAAAAATAAAAGAAGGGCAAAAAGATGAAAGATAAAATAACAGCAGTAGCTTTATTTTCTGGTGGTCTGGATAGCATTTTAGCAGTAAAGCTTATCCAGGAGCAGGGGATAGAGGTAAAAGGGGTTAATTTTAGAACCCCCTTTTTTGGCCTGGATGAAACCTTTATGATGGCAAAAGATTTAGATATAGATTTAGAAATAATAGATATTACCGAAGAGCTTCTAAAGATTTTAAAAAACCCCAAGTATGGGTTTGGAAAGAATATGAATCCCTGCATAGACTGTCATGCCCTTATGTTCAAAAAGGCAGGAGGATATATGAACAAGATAGGAGCTTCTTTTATCTTAAGTGGTGAAGTGTTGGGAGAAAGACCGATGTCTCAGAACAGAAATAGCTTAAGTATAATTGAGAGAGAATCAGGGTTTGAGGGTAAAATTCTTCGTCCATTATCTGCTTTATTATTAACGGAGACCATTCCTGAAAAAGAGGGGTTGGTGTACAGAAATAAATTGTGGGATATTTCTGGCCGCTCGAGAAAAAGACAAATGAAATTGGCTGCCAAAATGGGGATAAAGGATTATCCTTCACCGGCTGGAGGCTGCAAATTAACCGAGCCGGCTTTTTCTAAAAGATTAAGAGATTTATTTACTCAGGAAAGTTTTTCTTTAGAAGAGATAGAATTGTTAAAATTAGGCCGACACTTCAGACTAAGTAAAGATATTAAATTGGTAGTAGGAAGAAATAAAGAAGAGAATGAACAACTACAAAATTTTTTTCAAGATGGAGATTTTCTCTTTAAAGCTAAAAATTTAAAAGGCCCGGTTTCTTTGTTAAAAAGGGGGTCTAAAGTAAATAACGAACTGATCGATAAATCCTGTCGGATTACTGCAAGGTATTGCGATAGAAATGAAGAAGAAAACGAAGAAGTCAATATTAATTATTATAGTAAATCTAAAGAATTGGTCAGAACCATGAAGGTAAAACCATTAATAGAAGATAAATTAGAAATCCTAAGAATACAAGGATAAATGCTAAGCACAAAAAGAGAATAAACTATTATGATTAAAAATTTAAAAAAGAAAGTAGTAGTGGCTATGAGCGGAGGGGTGGACAGTTCATTAGCCGCTGCCCTGTTAAAAGAAGAAGGTTATAATGTTCTCGGTGTAACTATCCATCATTATGAGGGTAACGAAAATTTAGAATCAGTGGAACAGGCCGCTCAAAATCTAAAAATTCCCTGGCTTGTTCTGGATTTTACCAAAGAATTTAAAAATATAGTGATAGATTATTTTTGCCAAGAATATCTCACCGGCCGAACCCCCAATCCTTGTGTAGTCTGTAATCTGAAAATAAAATTTGGATTATTATTGGAGAAAGCAAAATCTTTAGGTGCGGATTATATTGCCACCGGTCATTATGCTATCAATGAATATGACCAGAAGAGCAAGAAATTTTTGCTTAAGAGAGGGTTAGATGAAAACAAAGACCAGTCTTATTTTCTTTATAGATTAAACCAGGAAATATTACCCTGCGTTTTGTTTCCTTTGGGCAAATTTAAGAAAAGCCAAACCAGAGAATTGGCTAAAAAATATGGATTAAAAAATTATAAAAAAGAAGAAAGTCAGGAAATTTGTTTTATCCGGGATGATAATTATAGAAAGTTTTTAACTCAACATATTAAAGATACTGTCAAACCTGGCAAGTTTATAGATAAAGAAGGAAAAATATTAGGAGAGCATCAAGGTATTCCTTTTTACACTATTGGACAGAGAAAAGGATTGGGAGTATCTTTGAATAAGCGTAGGTATGTAATTGAAATAAATTCCCGCCAAAATGTAATTACTCTGGGCGATGATAAAGATCTTTATAGGGATAAATTATTAGTAAAGGATTTAAATTTTATTTCTGGCGATAAACTTTCAAAGCCTATAAAGGCAGAGGCAAAGATAAGATATAATAGTAAAAAATCTCCGGCAATTATTTCCCCTTACCATGAAGATAAAGTGCTAATAAATTTTGAAAAACCCCAAAGAGCGATTACCCCGGGACAATCAGCAGTATTTTACCAGGGAGATGTGGTAATAGGAGGAGGAATTATTCAATAGCCTTAAAATGAACTGTTAAAAATTTTAAATTACATACAATGAATATTTTGTTTGCCTATTGATTTATTAACCAATTAACCAATTAATCTTTTCTATATTACTCATTACTGTATCCTATCCGCTATTATACGCTCCGCGCTACTCTTCAAGAGATGCGAATAAAAAACTTGCTAATGCAAAAAAATTATGTTATATTACGTGTATACAAAAATGTATACAGGAGATTTTAAGGATGCAGTTTATTCGAATTGGTGAAAAAGTTATAAGTAAAGAAAAATTGAATAAAGAGATAAATAAAATTTTAGAATTGCGTACTGAAGGTGTGACTCAGAAAGGAGTAGCCCGCAAATTAGGAGTTGAACGAACTTTTGTCTCCAGGTTAGAAAGTTTAGGAGAGATAAGAAAAGGTAATAAGATTGCCTTAATCGGTTTTCCTATCAAGAACAAAGAAGAGATAACTCTTTTAGCAGAAAAGTTGGGGATTGAATATGTTTTGCTTTTAACCCAGGAGGAACGCTTTGAGTTTATAAAGAAAAAAGGGAAAAATGAGTTATTTAATGAGATTATGGAGATAATTGTCAACTTAGCAGATTTTGATTTGATTATTTTCCTGGGTTCAGATATGAGAGTACCTATAGTAGAGAAAATATTCAGTGTTCAGGTAATTGGCATAGTTATCGGTCATTCGCCTATTAAAGAGAGTAAATATGTCAATCCTGAAAAGATCATAGAAATAGTAAAACAGATTAAAAATTAATGTAAATTCCAAAGAAGAGGGGGGTTTAAGAATGAAAAAAGTTTTAGGGGTTAGTCTGGGTTCTTCCACCAGAGACCATAAAGTCGCGGTCGAGGTCTTAGGAGAGAAAATCGAAATCGAAAGAAGAGGAACTGATGGCGATGTTAAGAAGATGATGCAAATATTCCAGGAGAATGATGGGAAAGTTGATATATTCAGCTTAGGAGGGACAGATCTATATTTGTATTCAGGACCTCAAGGGAAAAGATATACCATAAGAGAGTCAGAAAAGATAATTAGCGTTATCAAAAAAACTCCTATTGTTGATGGCACCGGGATAAAATATGTATTAGAAAAGAGCGTAGTAAAATATATTTATGCTCAAACTGATATTCCTTTAAAGGGGAAAAAGGCTTTAGTCACTATCACGGTGGATAGATTTGGAATGGCAGAGGGACTGATAGAGGCTGGATGTGAAATGACCTTTGGGGATTTAATATTTGGTTTAAATATTCCTATCCCGCTTCATTCTTTTCGAAGTATTGAAATTTTTGCTCGATTGCTTTTACCAATATTAATATATGTCCCTATAAAATATTTATATCCTACAGGTGAAAAGCAGGAGAAATCTAATTTAAAATACGTTAAATATTTTTATGATGCCGATATAATTGCTGGTGATTACTTAGCTATAAGCCAGTATATGCCCCAGGATATGGAGGGGAAGATTGTTATAACCAATACCGTTACCAGCTTTAATGTAGAAGATCTTAAAAAAAGAGGGGTGAGTTATTTAATTACTACGACTCCAGAATTCGAGGGAAGATCTTTCGGAACCAATGTATTCCAAGCTACTCTGGTAGCAATATCCGGGAAATCTCCGGAAGAATTACAACCGGAAGATTATTTAAAACTAATAGAAAAAACTGGCTTTAAGCCAAGGATAGAGAAGTTAAACTAAAAAATTAATAGAAAAGGAGAAAGAAAGATGGCAATTTTGTTAGAAGATAAAATAAATGAGTTACAACAAAGAATAGAGAAAATGAAAAAAGAAGATAAATATTTTTATCTGAAAAGTATTGATGGAGCAAGTGGGGCAAGAGTAACTATCGATGGTAGAGAGATGTTGATGTTTGCTTCTTATAATTATCCGGGAATAATTAATCATCCTAAGATAAAAAAAGCTGCTATTGAGGCTATTGAAAAATATGGTGCTGGGACTGCAGGAGTTAGGCTATTAGCTGGAACTACCAAAATACATGAAGAATTAGAAGCGAAGATTGCGGAGTTTACAGGGGTAGAAGATGCAATTACTTATAGTAGTGGATATGTAACTAATTTAAGTGCTATTTCTACACTCTGCGGAAGAGGAGATTTAGTTATAATTGATAAATTGGATCATGCGAGTATAATTGATGGTTGTATGCTCTCAGGGGCAACTCATAAATCATTTTTACATAATAATATGGAAAGTTTAGAGAGAGTGCTAAATAATTCTAAGGAATATGTAGATAAGCTAATAGTAGTAGATGCGGTGTATAGCATGGATGGAGATGTAGCCAATTTACCAGAAATATCCCGTTTGGCCAAAAACTATAATGCTAAAATAATGGTAGATGAGGCTCATTCAATAGGAGTTATAGGAAAGACTGGACATGGCATAGAAGAATATTACGGACTAAAAGGGGTGGTAGATATTCATATGGGAACTTTAAGCAAGGCTATTCCTAGTATAGGAGGTTATTTGGCAGGAGATAAGGAGTTGATTAATTATTTAAAACATACTTCCAGGGCATTTATATTTTCAGCCAGTCTTCCACCGGTGGCAGCAGCTATTGCTAAAGCTTCTTTTGAAGTTATTGAAAATGAGCCTGAACGTATGTTGAAGTTGCATAAAAATGGTAAGCAATTTAGAGAAGGGCTAAATTCTATGGGTTATAGTACTATGAATAGCACAACTCCTCTTATTCCTATTTTAATTGGTAAAGAGGAAGACACTTTGAAGTTATGTAAATTAGTTCATGATGAAGGAATATTTATCTGTCCCATCCTTTTCCCGGCAATTCCCAAAGGAACCAATAGACTCAGAGCGCATGTACTCGCTACCCATACTTCTGAAGATATTAATGAAACCTTAAATATCTTTGAAAGGGCTGGCAAAAAATTAGGGTTGATCACATAATAACGAATAATAACGAATTTATTTGACAATAAAATATAGATATCTTATAATCTCTATTAAAGATTATTATATAATATAAGCACTATTATCTATCAGAAAAGTTAATGGTGCTTATATTTACTTTTTTAAGAGGAAATATTTGTTATTTAATATTTAAATATAACAATTTTTAGTGAGGAGAGATATTTATGACACTTGACAGAAAGGTAATGCTAACTGAAGAAGGCTTGAAAAAGGTTCAAGAAGAACTTCATTATCTTAAAAGGGTAAAAAGAAAAGAGATTGCTGAAAAAATTAGAAATGCGGTAGCCTTTGGTGAGATCGCTGAGAATGCCGAGTATAACTCAGTTAAAAATGAGCAATCCTTTATAGAAGGAAGAATTTTGGCTTTGGAAAAAATTATTGAAAATTATGAATTGATAGATAAAGAAGAAAATCCGGATTGCGTATTACTCGGGTCAGACGTGTTAGTTAAGGATACGAAAAATAAAAAAGAGTATAAATATACTATTTTGGATTATGTGGAATCTGAACCAGATTGTGGTAAGATATCCATCTCTTCTCCTATCGGAAGGGCCCTTTTAGGAAAAAAGAAAGGTGATTTAGTAGAAGTTAGAGTCCCGGCAGGGCATATTAAATATAAAATTTTAGATATTAAATAGCGGTATGCATTAATTTAGCAACCTAAATGTTATTAATTGTATTACTTTCAAGTGGTGTTTACACTTTCTACTCTTTCCCATAGAGAATAATACTATCTATCAGGGTAAAGGTAAAGCATATTTCCGCTTACCGTCTAAAAATTTCTGGTAAGGGATCTTACCC
>Ga0268276_1000731_pt1 | contig 36398 bp, 35 predicted proteins | sample saktaG_4_FD_190145 | JGI IMG/M metagenome (GOLD analysis project Ga0268276, IMG submission 190145) | Saline water microbial communities from Sakinaw Lake, British Columbia, Canada - sak_2010_1_5_45m | ecosystem: Environmental > Aquatic > Non-marine Saline and Alkaline > Saline ...
TAAACTGTTGATATTTCGACCTCGGTTCTTGAAAAGTATTTGAAATCGATAAATCATCAAATCGCTTGGAACAGGCAACTGTTAAGGCTTTCCAAGATTGTGATTATTAATCGTTGGGACAGTAGTGTAAAGTCATATATCTCAAAGAAAAAGGGTTTAGCCAAGTAAAGGCTAACCCCTTGATTTTATGGTGGGCCCTGTCGGGTTCGAACCGACGACCTACTGATTAAGAGTCAGTTGCTGCTACCAGCTGAGCTAAGGGCCCTGTATATTTTTAAATGGTCGAATGTATGGTACGCCCGGTTGGATTCGAACCAACGACCAACAGATTCGAAGTCTGCGACTCTATCCAGCTGAGCTACGGGCGCTTTCTTTCTTGTTCGGGCAACACTGTTACCGGAAATGAAGAATAGAGCCACAACATTGCTTCAAGAAAATTAGCTACCCTATCTATTCTTTTGAACCCCTTTCGTCAAGAGTTATTTTAGTTTTTAATGATTGAAGGTCTCCGCAATAAGTTACGGGGGAATCTCCAATTGTTAAGAAAAATGTTTATTTTTTATTCGCTTGCTAGCCCCACCGCAGGCAGCGGGGAATGTCCCGACGAGTCGGGATTCAATTCAAGTCGGAATCCGGTCTTGAGATGACACGCGACGTAATGTCCATCACCTCTGTCATCAAGAGTCGGCATCATCGTGTCGCATACATCCATACTGTATCGGCACCGGGGATGGAATGGACATCCAGAGGGAGGATCTATTGGACTGGGTATGTCGCCGCTAAGTATTATCCGCTTTTTTCTGTACGCAGGATCCGGGACGGGGACAGCTGAGAGGAGGCCCTTTGTGTAGGGGTGAAGGGGGGTTTTATAGAGTGATTTTTTGTCCGCGAGCTCCACGATTTTTCCAAGGTACATTACGGCGATCCTGTCACTTATATGTTCAACGACGCTGAGATCATGGCTGATAAACAAATAGGTCAGATTAAAATCCTTCTGCAGATCTCTCAGGAGGTTGAGTATCTGGGCCTGTATGGAAACGTCCAGCGCTGAGACGGGTTCGTCCGCGACAACAAGTTCAGGATTCAGGGCAAGCGCCCTCGCTATGCCGATGCGTTGTTTCTGTCCGCCACTGAATTCGTGGGGGTATCGTCCCATCTGTTCCCTGTTCAATCCCACAGTTTCCATCAGGTTGGCAACTTTGTTTCTGGTTTCTTCTCCTCTGGACATGGTGTGTATGGTGAGAGGCTCTCCCACGATGGCGCCCGCGCTCATTCTCGGATTCAGGGATGAGGAGGGGTCCTGAAATATCAGCTGTACCTTTCTTCGAAAGGCCTTTAATTCTTTTCCGGAATACCTGAATATGTCATTCCCATTGAAAAAGATCTTTCCGCTGGTTGGTTCCTCGAGTCTGGTGATGAGATGGCCAAGGGTGGTTTTCCCGCACCCTGATTCACCCACCAATCCCAGGATTTCCCCCTTGAAAATCTGCAGATCCACACCGTCCACGGCCTTTACCATCTTCTGACGGCCAGACAGGAGGCCGCTCCGTACGGGGAAATATTTTTTTAGATCCTCAATGTTTAATAAGATTGGATTCATTTGCACATTATATCACTCATATTTCCAACACCTTACCTGGTGACCGGGAGATTTTTCTCTGAGATGCGGTTCTTTTTGGGCGCATATATCCATGACATCCGGACACCTGTTCCGGAAACTGCACCCGGAAGGGAGTTCATACAGGTTCGGAACGGTACCTGGTATCGTGCTGAGGTACCCGTTTCCCCCGGAAGTCTGTTTTGGTGTGGATTCCATAAGCCCTCTGGTATATGGGTGGAGCGGTGTGGAAAAGAGCTCAAGTACGCTGCAGGATTCTACCACTTTGCCCGTATACATCACCGTCGCGTACCGGGCAGTTTCAGCGATTATTCCGAGGTCATGGGTTATGAGCATTACAGATGTTCCCACTTCATCCTTCAGCTTGTTTATCAGATCGATAATTTGTGCCTGTATGGTCACATCGAGCGCCGTGGTGGGTTCATCCGCGAGCATCAACGCGGGATTGCATGCGAGTGCCATGGCTATCATTACCCGCTGGCGCATCCCACCGCTCATTTGGTGGGGATAATCATTCAATCTGCTTCGTGCCGAGCCCATTCCGACAAGCCGGAGCATATCGAGGGCGCGGTCCAACGCATCTTTCTTTGAAAGCCCCTTGTGGATTCGTATCACTTCAGAGATCTGATCTCCCACTTTCAGGACGGGGTTGAGGGAGTTCATCGGCTCCTGAAATATCATGGATATGTCATTTCCGCGAAGCCTTCGCATTTCGATTTCGTCAAGGTTGAGGAGATCGGTGCCCTTGAAGTTGATCTGACCCGAAACAATTCGGCCGGGCGGGTCTGATATAAGTCTCATTATGGAGAGGGCGAGCACCGTCTTGCCGCACCCTGATTCGCCGACGATGCCGAGGGTGTCCCCCCTGTCGATAGAGATGTCCACCCCGTCAACGGCTCTGACGGTACCGTTTCTTGTCTCGAAATATGTCTTCAGGCCTTTTATTTCAAGGATTTGCATTGGAAGCCCGGCTCCTGTCCATAAGGAATTGCACGAGAAGCCTTACTCCCACGCCGGACGCACCCTTGGGGACGTAAGGCTTATCTTTTGACAGTAGCGCAGGACCGGCGATGTCCAGATGCACCCAGGGATAATCGTTCACGAATTTCTTGAGCAAAAGGGCCGCTGTTATTGTGCCGCCTGCCCGTCCACCGGTATTTTTCATGTCAGCCACATCGCTCTTTATCAGTTCCTCATATTCGTGCCACAGAGGAAGCTCCCATACCGTTTCGCCTGTGGTATCCGAGGCGCAGAGTATCTTTTCTTTCAGGTCGCGGTCTGTTCCCATCATACCTGTGATAAAATCACCCAGTGCCACCACGCATGCCCCGGTCAGTGTGGCTATGTCGATTATTGCCGATGGATTATATCTTCCCGCGAATGTGAGCGCGTCTGCCAGGATCAGCCTTCCTTCGGCATCGGTGTTCTTGATTTCTATTGTAAGACCTGACATGGTTTCCAGTACGTCTCCCGGTTTGTATGCCCTTCCTCCGGGGAGATTTTCCGTGGCAGGAATTATGCCCACCACGTTCAGCGGTATTTTCAGTTCAGCCGCTGCCTTGATTGTAGCGATCACCGCGGCACCGCCGGACATGTCCGATTTCATTTCATCCATTTTTTCAGAAGGTTTTATGGAAATTCCACCACTGTCAAAGGTGATTCCCTTGCCGACCAGGACTACAGGTCGGTCGTCTTTTTTGCCCCCGTTGTATTCCAGTAATATCAGTTTTGCCTCTTCGGCACTGCCCCTTGCCACACCGAGCAGGGCATTCATGCCCAGTTCTTTCATGGCGGCTTCATCCAGTGCCTCGAATTTGAGATTCTTCTCCTTCGCGATATCGCTGGCCCTCTCCGCCAGGATTACGGGTGTCATGTCGTTGGATGGTGTGGAGACGAGATCTCTCGCGCAGTAGACTGCCCGTGAGATAATCTCCGCTGTTTCTGCGCCGCTCCTTACATCTTCCAGTAGCTCGGGTCTGTTTTCTATTATGGTGAGTTCTTCTATCCGCGTCTCTTTGTCCTTTTTCAGGGTCTTGTAGCGTGTGAATCGGTACAAGCCCAGCATCGCGCCTTCAACAGCGGCCTGTGCTGTTTCTCTGGCAGGGAATTCCGACCCGCCGAAATCAAGGGACGCGGCGAGATTCGTTATATTGAGATCCCGTATCTTCTGTACCGCCTTTGAAAATACTCCCCTTAATCTTTCAAGATCAAAATCCTCTTTTTTCCCCAGGCCCGCAATCAGTATCCTCTTGCTTCGGGCCGATTCTCCGGTATAGACAACCGAAGAGCTGTAGATTTCCCCTGTAAAATTTCCTTCCTCAATCAGCCCTCCGATAAGACCATGGTACTTTTGATCGAGGAGCTGAGCCGCTCCTTCCGGTGTCTTGCTGTCTTCAAAATGTCCGACGAGGAGTATCTTGCAATCGAAATCCGCAAGGGCTCGCGTTTTTACCGTAATATTCATTTATGCCTCCTGAAAGTATCGTATGTCCGGGGAAGATAGCACATGAATGCCAAATGTCAATGTGTTAGATGATGTATTCTCAGTAGCCGCTTTGTGTGCATAGGGATCAATTTTTCGCGCGTCCGTCTCCATTATTTGCGGGATTTTTATCGATGGAGTCTATTTCTTTCCTGATCTTCTTGGCCATCTCACTGTCGGGTGGAAAGAACGTCTGGGCAGCCTTGAAATGAAAAAGAGCACTCTCGGTACGTTGTTTCTTTTTAAAAAAGAAACCGAAATTGTAGTGGGATTCTCCAAGGTTATCGATCTTCCCATAGAGCATTGCCAGATTGTAATATATAAGGGTGTCATCCGGGTTTTTCTTCAGAAATTCTTCATAGAACCTGAGAGAGGTTCTGTAATCTCCGGTGGTTTCGTATGATCTTCCCAGATAAAAAATAGTGCTGGAATCGTTCTCGTCTATGGAATGAGCCTTTTGCAGGGCCTCTATAGCGGCGGCCGTATTCCCAAGGTTAAAGTGCCTGATGCCCAGATCGCGGAGAATATCGGCATCATCAGGGGACAGTGACAGTGCCCTTTCAAAATTAGCAAAGGATTCTGAAGTCTTGCCAAGTTTTCCCTGTATGACAGCGAGACCGTACAGGGCATTTGGGTTGTTGGGATCTTTTTTCAATATATTCTGGAAATATCTGAGACTTGAGTCGAGATCTTTTCTGTCGATAACCAGTGTGGTTTTTATCCTGTCCAGACTTCCAATTATACTCTCGGCGCCTCCTTCCGTGTATTTCGTCTGAAGCAAACCATCCAGATATATTATCCTGTCACCTGTGCCAGGGTGGGTCAGAAAATAGGAGGGGATGGAGTTTGAGTAGAATTCATACTTTCTCATAATCTTCAGAAAATCCAGCATGCCCTTGCCGTCATATCCGGTTTCCACAAGGTACGACATCCCGAGACGGTCTGCCTCTTCCTCGTGCTCTCTGCTGTATTTGAGATTGAGAGTCGTCGCTGCTGCCATGGAAAAACTCGCAGCTGCCGCGCTTAGCTCGCCGCCACCCCCGAGGAAGGCTCCGGCCAGGATTGCCGCAATGCTTGCGATGTTTATCTTCTTTGATTTCTCGATGGTTTGCGCGATGTGTCTGGCCTTTATATGTCCTATCTCATGCGCCAGCACTCCGGCGAGCTGACTTTCGTCTTCGGTAAGTTCTATAAGGCCGCTGTAGGCGTACACATAACCTCCCGGGGTCGCGAAGGCATTAATCCCGGGACTGTCAATTATGGAAAAAGTAAAGTCGAAAAGGGGCTTTTTACCGTGCGAAAGTAAGAGATGTCCTATCCTGTCGATATATTCATTTGCTTCTGGATTTTTTACGAAAAGGCCTCTGTCTTTCAGCTTTTCATAGAATTCTTTTCCCAGTTTCTTTTCATCTTCCATAGTGAAAGAGGCGAAGACTGCCCCTGCTGACATGAACATGTACAGGAAGGTGATGACAATAGAGAATATTTTTATTATGTTGTGACGAGTGTCTGATTTCATGGCATTCTGTGTAACTATAACCTTTTTCGCACTTTTAATCAAGGTTGACGCAGACCCCAGGGGGACATAACTAGGCTTGATATTTTACTTTCAGTATGTTAGACGAGGAAGATTAGATGTAGTTCCAGAAAAATGTCAGGGGGTATTTTATTAATGGTTAACGAAGGTAACTTAACAACTGAACCGGAAGAGAAAGAAGTAGAACATATTGAGGGGGCGGAGTTTCAGAAAGAGGAAGAAGATATAAGTTTTGTGGAACTCTACGAGCAGAATCTGCAGGACGTAGCCATCGGTAAGGTTGTGATGGGGAAAATAGTCCAGATAAATGATGATGTGGCGATGGTTGATGTTGGCTACAAGACAGAAGGTGTTCTCTATCTTAGTGAGGTTACAGACAGCGATGGTAATATAACAATCTCTGTTGGCGATGAGATAGAAGTTCTAATAGACCGGAGAAAAGATGCCGAATTAATACTATCGAAGGAAAAAGCCGCCAGGATGAAAATGTGGGATGATGTGGTAAGGATATACGAAGATGGCGGCACGATACCGGGTACGATTGTACAGAGAGTGAAAGGTGGCCTTTCGATTGATATCGGATTTCCCGCTTTTCTTCCGGGTTCCCAGGTCAGCACGCATCCCGTAAAGGATCTTGACAGGTATGTCGGGCAGACCATGGATTTCCAGATTCTGAAATACGACAGAAAAAGAAATAATGTTGTCCTGTCCAGAAAAGCCATACTGGAAACAGAAAGGGAAGGGAAAAAGAAAGAGACACTTGAAACCCTGGAAGAAGGTAAAATAATAGAGGGCATTGTAAAGAACATAACCGATTATGGCATGTTTATAGATCTGGGAGGCATAGACGGATTATTACACATTACCGATATGTCCTGGGGAAGGATACGGCATCCGTCGGAGACATTTTCCAGGGAGGACAAGATAACCGTTAAGGTCCTTAGTTTTGACAGAGAAAAAGAGAGAGTGTCGCTGGGTCTTAAACAACTTACGAAAAATCCATGGGATGCCGTTGTAGAGAAATATCCCATTGAGTCCATTATAGAAGGGAAAGTTGTAAGCCTTATGGATTATGGGGCGTTCGTTGAAATTGAACCGGGAGTCGAGGGGCTTGTGCATGTATCCGAGATGTTCTGGACCAAGAAGGTAAGACATCCCTCCAAGATATTATCTGTGGATGATATCATAAAGATAATGGTGCTGGATGTGAATCTTGACAACAAGAGAATATCGCTTGGCCTCAAGCAGACAATGCCTAATCCGTGGATAGAGCTTAAAGAAAGATATCCCGAAGGGACCGTTGTAAGGGGTGAGATAAAAAATGTTACAGACTTCGGTCTCTTTGTGGGAATTGAAGACGATATTGACGGTTTGATACATGTATCGGATATTTCCTGGAAAAAGCGGATAAAACACCCGTCGGAATTCTATAAAAAGGGCCAGGAAATTGAAGCAGTGATTTTAGGGATTGATGTGGATTCGGAAAAGTTTTCCCTCGGAATCAAACAACTTGAGGAGAATCCATGGGAAAAACTTTTATCCAGGTATGCTCCAGGGTCTATAATTACCGGAAAAGTGACGAACATTACGGACTTCGGCATCTTTGTTGAAATAGAAGAGGGCATAGAGGGCCTGGTTCATATCTCCGAGATAAGCCACGAGAGAATTAAATCTGCCAGAGACATCTATTCTGTTGGAGATGTTGTGTCATCGGTTGTAACGAATGTTGATATTGTCAGCCATAAAATAGGTCTGAGTATTAAGAATTTAGAGAAGGCATCTGATGAGAAGTCTAAGAAACAGTATATAAACAATAATGAAAAAGTTGTTTCCAATCTTGGTGACATGCTGACAGGCATAAAGGTTTGACCATTTATGGAAAATCATCTCTTTTGAGAGAGGATTAATGAAAAAACATCCCGTGATCTTAGGCTTCCTGCTTCTTGCTATTGTCGGTGTGCTCTTCTTCCTGGTTCTTCGCATGCTTGTTTTTTTCGGAGAGAAGAATCAGGATTTTTCATTTAAAGACAAAGACAAGATCGGTGTTGTAACGATAGAGGGAGTTCTGAGCAATTCGAGGGACACCCTCAAACAGCTGGATAAATACGAGAAAGATGGCAAAGTTAAAGCGGTTGTACTGCGTATAAATTCACCGGGCGGAGCAGTAGTTCCTTCTCAGGAGATATATGACAAGGTATTGCGCTTGAAGAAATCCAAAAAAGTGGTTGTCTCGATGGGATCGGTCGCGGCATCGGGGGGATATTATATTGCATGTGCCGCTGACAGGATTATTGCCAATCCCGGCACGATAACCGGAAGCGTAGGAGTTATAGCGCAGTTTTCTCAAATAGAAGATCTGTTAGAAAAGGTGGGGCTGAAGACCACAGTTGTCAAAACAGGCAGGTATAAGGATGTAGGGTCTCCGGTGCGCGAAATGACGACCGCTGATCAAGGCCTTGTTCAGGGCGTAATTGATGATATTCAGGGTCAGTTCATGGAGGCAGTATTATCAAATAGAAACCTTTCCAAGGAGAACATAGAAGATATTGCCGATGCGAGGATATTTACCGGCAGACAGGCGCTCAAAGCAGGCCTCGTTGACGATCTTGGCAACATGGAATACGCAATCGATATAGCGACGGATCTCGCAGGAATAGAGGGCAAGCCGGAAGTTATTTATCCTGAGAAAAAACGAAAGAGCCTGCTTCGGTATATCGCAAGTGAAACAATCTCTGCCATCTCTGAAGAATTCAGAGGAGTCGGAGTCGGAACCGGCATCGGCTATTTGTATAAACCGGCACGCGGGATGTGATATGATGAAGAGAGATCTGGTTGAAAAGACACGGGCAAAGGTCTATGTGCCCGCAAGAAATATCGTGTTCTTCAAAACAGGCAAAGAGTTGAAGAAGATGGTGAACAGCAGGCCGGATTCATATGAAATATAATACAATACTGGTCACAAGAGAAGAAGGTTATACTATTCTGACGCTGAATCGTCCTGGTGAAATGAACGCACTTTCCAGCGAGATGAGGCATGAGTTGATCCATTGTTTCAACCAGTTGGAAAAAGACGATTCTGTTAAGGCTGTTATACTTACAGGGGGTGACAATGTATTTTCTGCCGGTGTTGATCTGAAAGAGATATCAATCCTGGAAGGTGACAAATTTGAAAATTATATGAGGATTATGATCAAAAGCCTCCAGAAGATCTACACTTTCAGAAAACCTGTTATCGCTGCGGTAAGCGGGATAGCCCTTGGAGGAGGATTTAATCTTGTCACTGTATGCGACATGATTATTGCCTCTGAGACGGCTATATTCGGTCATCCGGAGCTGAAGTTTGGTCTGAATCCATTATTTGATCCGCTCAGGCGAATCGTTGGAACCGCAAAAGCAAAAGAAATCGCAATGTTGGGCGAACCTATCGGTGCAAGGGAGGCACTTAGGGTCGGACTTGTGAACAAAGTGTCCCCGCCGGAGAAATTTATGGAAGACGCGATGTCGTTTGCGGGTGAAATTTCCCGAAGACCTGCCAAGGCGGTCGAAGCTGTAAAGAGAATATCAGATATTGTTCCGCGTCTTGACAGGGCCACAGCCCTGGAATACGAATTTGAGATAACCGAGCTTCTTTTTTCGAGGGCAGAGATAAGAAAACATATGACAGGATTTCTTGACAAGTTGAAATCAAGAAAAAAGATGTAACCTGCTATTCGATATCTTACATTGCTGCAAAGTCGATCAATTGGTCCTTTCTCTTCTTGTGCTGTAGTTTCTTGAGAGCTTTTGCCTCTATCTGCCTTATTCTCTCCCTGGTAACACCCATCATATCACCGACTTCCTCAAGTGTAAAAGGGCCATAGTTACATGCAACCCAGGTGCAATTGCAAAAGGTCTCATTTTTTAACCACCACTCACAGGTATTGTCATCGCAGGGTTCTACAATGAAATTCTGTGTCTTCTTGCATACATATAGAGCTGGCATCGCTTTTCCTTCCCGTTGTGGGTTGAGCTTTTTATAATAAAGGTAATCCCAGACTAATACTCTAATCCCTGATATTGACTTGTCAATAGTCGGCAACCCGCCGTTTGGCTAAAAATCGTAAAACTTCCGAATTTTGATTTCCTGCAGGGATGCTGAATCTAAACTATCCGGGACAGGATTGCAAGCGTCATTATAACACCCATGTATAAATTTCTTGACAGGGGAAAGATCTTTTGATAGGTGGCGCGGGAGTCTGCTTGGATCCATTTATGGACTGGGACGGAAGAGGATTAAGAACAGAATGGCACGTGATTTTCAAGCCTCCCGTTTCAGAGCGGAGAGGCTTTTTTTATGGAGGGACTGTCACCATATGGAGATTATTGAGATAGTACGCGATATGCAGGATTTTTCAGAGTCCCTAAGGCTCCGGGGCAAAAGAATTGCCTTTGTCCCTACCATGGGTTATCTTCACGACGGGCATCTGAAGCTGATGGAAGAGGGAAAAAAACGGTCGGACTGTCTGGTAACCAGCATATATGTGAACCCCACGCAGTTTGGCCCGGGTGAAGATCTGGACAAATACCCCAGAGATTTTGAAAGGGATGAAAGGCTTTCCAAAGATGTCGGGGTAGACGTCATCTTCTACCCACCGAATTCACAGATGTATCCTGAAAATTACCAGACATATGTAAATGTGGAAAATATAACTAACAACCTTTGTGGATTGACGAGACCTGTCCACTTCAGAGGTGTGGCGACTGTTTGCGCGAAGCTGTTCAATATAGTCAAACCCCATGTCACCATTTTCGGGAGGAAGGATTTTCAGCAGCTTGTGGTGATAAAGAGAATGGTGACCGATCTCAACATGGATATTGAAGTTGTAGGGGTACCTACTGTCAGAGAACCGGACGGTCTTGCCATGAGTTCCAGGAATGCGTATCTGAAAGAGGATGAGCGAGAGTCCGCATTGAGCCTGAGTCGCTCGCTCAAACGTGCTGCGGATCTTTATGATCAGGGACAGCGGGATGCCGGCACAATAATAAAAGAAGTGAAGGGCTTTATTGAGAAACACCCCGGTACCAGAATTGATTATGTCAAGACATGTAATGCCGAGACCATGAAAGATGCCGGGTGTCTTGATGAAAAATCTGTGCTGGCTCTGGCTGTCTGGGTAGGCACGCCACGGCTTATAGATAATTATGTGTTTGGAGAAAATAAATAGGGAGGTTAAATGATGCAGAGAACGATGCTGAAATCAAAACTTCACAGGGCGGTTGTTACTGATGCCGATCTCCATTATGAGGGCAGCATAACCATTGATAAGGATCTTATGGATGTTGCGGATCTGCTCTCTTATGAAAAGGTTGACATATATAATGTATCCAACGGAGAGAGATTTTCCACCTATGTAATCAAGGGTACCCGGGGGTCCGGCGTTATCTGTCTGAACGGAGCTGCGGCAAGAAAGGCTTCCAGAGGGGATATCATAATTATCGCAAGCTATGTGCTGGTTGAAGAGGATTCGACGAAAGGCTGGATCCCCAGGTGCGTATTGCTTGATGATAAAAACAGGATTAAGAAGAAAGGATTGGCTTTGTAACGATTGTTATAACTTGGGATTTTTGAGGTGGCGGGGCCATATGTGCCCCGCCTTTGCTGTTGCAGTGGGTGGAGCTTTCTGATATACACCCCGTAGTTTTGAGAGGTAAGAGATGGTAAAGAAAATGCGGAAAAGAATCAAGGGTGTTTTTTTGACAGGGGTAGCCGCGATTATCCCCGTAGGAGTAACATTCTATATCTTTTACCTCATCATCGGGATGATGAACAAACTGGTAAGAATTATCCCCGCCAGGTTTCATCCCGACCAGCTGGTCTCCTTCCATATACCGGGCCTCGGTGTGATCATTACACTAATTCTTATCTTTATCATCGGTCTTTTGACAAAGAGCTATCTGGGCACGAAGCTCGTTTCCTTCGGCGAGAGATTGGTGGGCAAGATACCCCTGGTGAGAGGTATATATAACGCGCTCAAACAGCTCGTTGATGCCGTGTTCAGCGATAAGGGGCAGAGCTTCAAAAAGGCGGTCCTGATCGAGTATCCACGGAAGGGCTTATACTCGATAGCGTTTGTTACCGGTGTCAGCCGGGGAGAGGTCCAAGTGAAAACATCACAGAAGTGTGTGAATGTCTTTGTTCCCACGACGCCCAATCCCACATCGGGATTTTACATAATGGTACCGGAAGCGGACATGACCAGCCTTGATATGACGGTTGAGGAGGCGTTCACCCTTATTATATCGGGTGGTATTGTCTCGCCGGGAGACGTTCAACAAATATCTGAGAAGGGAGAGATGCATGCAAATAACGTCTGAGGGAGTCAAGGTAGGGCATCCGGATATCGTGGCTGATACCATAGCTGCAAATATCATAGCCAGGATACTGGATGAAGAAAAGAAAGCAGGGATGGATATAAATACCATGCCCCACTGTGGTCTTGAGGTGTTTCTGGGGAAGGGTTTCTGTATAGTAGGCGGAGAAGTTGCCACGAAGATATACATCGATATCGAGAAGAGTCTGCGACAGACTGTATTGTCTCTGGGATACAGTGACGCGGCGGTGGGCCTCAACGGGCACTCGCTGGGCGTGTTCAACGCGATTATTCCTCAATCCCCCAATATCAATATAGGAACGCGTGCCGAACTGGGGAAATATAAAGAGATCGGCGCGGGAGACCAGGGGATCATGTATGGATATGCCTGCGATGAAACCCCGGAACTGCTTCCCCTTACCTATGTCCTGGTGAACCGGATGATGCGGGCATTTGAGGACTGTGGAAATCCCATATTTGCCCCCGACGGAAAAGGGCAGGTAACGGTGAATTATGATAAGAACGGCAAGCCGATACATGCATCAAAGGTCCTGATGTCCAATGCCATCGATTATCGTCATGTGGCGGAAAACGAAGAAATCGAAGAAACCGCAAGGAAGATAGCCTTTGATTGTCTGGGTCAGTGGGTGAATGACAAGACCGAATTCATATTTAATCCTACGGGAGAATGGCAGGCGGTTCATTCATGCAGCGCGGCTGATACCGGCGTTACGGGTCGCAAGCTTGTCTGTCAGCTCTATGGAGGATATCCCGGAGCGCAGCTTGGCGGAGGAGCGGTGGTGAACAAGTCGCCTGAGAAGGTTGACTGCTCTGCTGTATTCGGCGCGCGCTATGCGGCCAAAAATATTGTGGCTTCCGGTCTTGCAACTCGTTGTTCGGTGCAACTGGCCTACGCCATAGGCATTGCCAAGCCCATGTCTATTTATGTCAACACGTTCGGCACAGGAGTTATGTCGGATGAAAAGTTGTCGGGTGTAGTGGAAAAAGTTTTTGATTTTACGCCAAAGGGAATGATAGAGCGCTTCGGACTGCTCGATGGAGATATCTACCGGAAGATACCAAAGACCCTGTTTATGGACGATTATGCATGGGAAGAAACAGATCTGGCGGAAAGGCTGAAGAAAGAAGCGGGTAACAAAGAATAGAGGTCGGGATTCAGAAATCAGAATGAAGGCATTGGTTGTATACCAATGTTTTCCGCAGTTTTTGTAGAAAATGGTACCGATATGTATGTTCCGGTACAGGGACGTAAAAAGGAGCAATCAGGAGAAAAAATGGATTACGATATTAAAGATATAAATCTGGCTGAAGAGGGAAAATCGAGTGTTGACTGGGCAAACAAGAGCATGCCGGTCTTAAACAGTATAAAGAAAAGATTTGAAAAGGAAAAACCGCTGAGGGGCCTCAGACTGGGTGCATGTCTTCATGTTACGACAGAGACAGCCAGCCTCATGGAAACGCTGAAGGCCGGAGGCGCCGAACTTTCCCTGTGCGCGTCAAATCCCCTGAGCACGCAGGATTATGTTGCCGCCTATCTGGTAAAATATCAGGAGATTGCGGTGCACGCCATCAACGCGGAGGATACCACTACATATTATAAGCATATAAATTCGGTGCTGAATACAAAGCCGGCGATAACTATGGATGACGGTGCCGATCTTGTATCGACTATACATTCAGGCCGCCAGGATCTTATAGACGGGATTGTCGGGGGAACTGAAGAAACAACCACCGGTGTTATACGGCTGAAGGCAATGGCCAGCGAGGGAGTCCTGCGGTTTCCCCTGATAGCTGTAAATGACGCGAACACAAAGCACATGTTCGACAATAGATATGGTACCGGTCAGAGCACACTGGATGGGATTATAAGGGCCACAAACAGACTGATAGCGGGTTCGGCCTTTGTCATCTGTGGATATGGCTGGTGTTCAAGGGGGCTCGCGATGAGGGCCTCCGGAATGGGCGCGAATGTTATTGTGACAGAGGTGGACCCCCTTCGCGCCCTGGAGGCGGTCATGGATGGTTACAGGGTCATGCCGATTGCCGAAGCCGCCGAACTGGGAGATTTCTTCTGCACATTGACAGGGGATATAAATGTCATCCGCAAGGAACATTTTCTGAAAATGAAAGATGGGGCTATTGTGTCCAACTCAGGCCACTTCAACGTAGAGCTGGACATAGAGGGACTGAAAGAGGTCTCCGAGTACACAGGAAGAATAAGAAAATATATTGACGAATATACACTGAAAAATGGAAATCGCGTATATATTCTGGGGGAAGGGAGACTGATTAATCTTGCAGCCGCTGAAGGGCATCCCTCAAGCGTCATGGATATGAGTTTTGCCAATCAGGCCCTCGCCGCCGAATACTTGGTAGGGCATGCGCATGAGCTGGATAATCTGGTCTACAGTGTGCCCGAAGATATCGACAAAGAGATAGCCAGGTTAAAGCTGGAGTCGCTGAATGTCAGGATAGATACGCTGACGACTGAACAGGAAAAATACCTTAATTCCTGGGAAATGGGGACATAAATGATTACGTCTTTACGCGGATGAACATAATCAGGGCCGCGAGACCGAGTATGAGGTTCGCGGCCCATGCCGCTACTACAGGTGGTATGGTTCCGGCGCGACCCAGGGATATGGCGAAGGCGAAGACAATCCAGTAGGAAAATCCGATTATAATCCCTGTGCCTATGCCCTTAGCAATTCCTCCACTCCTCTCCGATCTTAGTGAAAAAGAGACACCCAGTATAGCGAGTATAACACTTACCAGCGGGAGCGAGATCTTTCCGTGCATGTCTGTCCGGTATCTTGTAGTGTCATATCCTTCCGAGCGTGTCTTGTTTATAAACCTGTTTAATTCCACAAGGCCCATCTCTCCGGTGTCCTTCTGAACCGCCGTAAAATCCGAAGGCCTTTCGGGAAGATCCATAATCCTTGATGATATTTTTTCGAGTGAAGGAAACTCACCCTCTGGAAATGTCGTTACGAGCAAGTTTCTGAATACCCACCTGCCGTCTTCCCATCTCGCCTCCTTTGCGTCTATCTTCTCATAGAGGTTCATCTCCCGGTCAAAGAGATTGATACTTATCCCTTTGAGTGTATTTGTCCGGGGATCGAACATGGAAAAGTTGTATATTCCGTTTTCGCCCCTGTACCAGATCTGATTTTGTTTAAAACTTCCCAGTTTTTCCCTTTTCTGAATCTCCACAAGCTTGATATACTTTACCTTTTGATTAGTATATGGCGTTATAAATTCGCTCAGGAGGAACGCCGCTACACAGATTACAAAGGACAATATAATAACGGGAAGCGATATGCGATAGAGGCTGACACCATTTGACTTCATGGCCGTTATCTCGCAGTTTTTCGACAGGATTCCGAATGAGAGGAGAGTCCCCAGCAGCACGGAAATCGGTAGCATCTGTGACAGTATCATGGGTGTACTCAAGAAAGAATAGAAAACCATTTGACCCAGAGTGGCGTGATTGCTCAGAAACATCCTTATGCGTTCAAAGAAATCCGCGATCAGATACAAGGCTATGAGAGAAACAAGTATCAAAGTAAATATCTTTATAAATTCTTTAAGGATATATTTGTCGAGGATATTCATTTAAATTTCCATATTCCGATGTGCCTGATGCAGGCAGGTATGAGAGGTTTTTCCTTTGCAGTCATGGTCAGCATATATACGCCGGTGACGCCCAGGATTGCGTTTGACATCCATGTGCCCGTTGCCGGGGAAAGTGTGCTGGTTTCACCCAGCGCCTCCCCCCCGAGTTGGATGATATAGTAGATCATGATAACAATAAGGCCAATAACAAACCCCCTTGATTTTCCACTTCTGTGCTTTGAGATACCCAACGGGACCCCGATTATACCAAAAATAATACACGCAAAAGGTATGGTGAATTTCTTGTGGATCTCAATGATGAGATCTTTCAGGACAGTTTTTTTAAGGCCGGGGATCCTGCTTTTTCTGATCAACTCTGGAAGCGACATTTCCCTGCTATCCTTTGTGATCGGGTTATTTTTGCCTCCGATTGATTCCGACAGATCGAGGTTTATGTCATAGGAACCGAAGTCTATCTTTTTATAGGTTGTTAAATCTTCATTTGTTGTGTGGATACTTCCATCCTTCAACCTTAGAGTTACCCGCATGGATTTCGGGTTTGAGATAAGATATCCCTTTTTAGCGATAATTGTAGCTGGTTCTTTCAACATGCGGTTATCGCATATAAAAACGCCCTTCATGTAATCTCCGTGTGGTGGAATTTCTTCCGCGTAAAGTACAAGGCCGGCAAAGTCGTCGTTGAATATCCTTTCTTTGATACCTATGCTTGCCTTCTGCTTCGCTATATCGAACAGGAGGTTTCTGGTTGCAAGGTTACCGTAGGGAATAAGAAAAAAGCCCGTCATTGCAGTTATGAGAAAGGCGCACAAAGAGGCGAAAGCGACAGGTGGCATAAGCTGGTACAGGCTCAGCCCCGATGATTTCAGCACAACCATTTCGTTATCACGGGAAAGTCTTCCCAAACCCATCAGTATGGAGATGAGAAGAGATACAGGTATGGTGATCATGAAAAAAGAGGGCATCAGGTAAAGAACAAGTTTAGCTATGTCCGCAAAATTTATCCCCTTGTTTATCATCAGGTCCATCAATTGGAGGATTCTCCCCATCAGGAGGACAAAGGTAAGTATGAAGAGAATCATAAAAAAGGGAATGGAGATTTCTCTCAGAATGTATTTGCTGATGACTTTGTTCATTTTTTATTTCCGGTTGTATAACGACTTTGCGACATTCTGTTTTTTGCTATCAGCTATGAACTATGAACTCTTCCGGCTTGTCCGGGTCAGGAATATATAACAGCAAATCGATTTTGCTTCAATGTTTCTTAGATTGACCTTGATTTTTAAATCTGCTAAACGGGTCTGGAGATAGCGAATTATGTAAGGCATTGTCAAAAATACGGTCTTTGAAGGGGTTATCCACCATGATTGATTTGCACACACATTCTATCTTCAGTGACGGCGAACTGGTTCCCTCAGAGCTGGCAAGGAGGGCGGTTGTAAGGGGATACCGGGCGATTGCGATAACCGACCATGCCGATCACTCAAATATTGATTTTATTATTCCCAGGCTTGCAAGAGTCTGCGAAAAGATATCAGAGGTCTGTTCCATAAAAGCTATTCCGGGTGTTGAGCTTACACATGTTCATCCGGACCATATCTCTTCTCTTTCCCGGGAAGCAAGGATACTGGGTGCAAAAATCATAGTGGTTCACGGGGAAACTATTGTGGAACCGGTTATGCCGGGGACAAACCTTGCCGCACTGAGGGCGCCTGTCGATATACTCGCGCATCCCGGAATGATTACTGAAGAGGAGGCAGAATTGGCCGCCCGGAACTCGGTATTTCTGGAGATATCCGCAAGACAGGGGCACAGTTTGACCAATGGTCACGTGGCCGCGCTTGCGCGCGGATCTGGCGCAAAACTGGTTCTGAATACCGATGCCCACTCATCCGGGGATCTTGTGGACAGGAAAATAGCGGTTATGATCGCAAGGGGCGCCGGGATGAGCGAGGAAGAGATCGAGGCTATGTTCAGGAACTCGGAGTTGCTTGCCGAAGAGGCTCTTGAAAGATAAGTCACGAGGCAGGAATTATGAAAGCGGTATTTATCTCTGATGCCCATTTGAATGGCAATGCCCGTGACGGATATCGATACCTGATGCGCTTTCTTGATTCCTTAAAGGGCAGTGCAGATGAACTTTTCATTGTTGGAGACTTCTTCGATTTCTGGTTCTCCGACAAAAACAGCGTTTATCCCGGCTTTTACGATATTGTTGAAAAGCTGCTGGAAATAAAGAAGTCGGGGGCGAGCATCTCGTTTTTTGAAGGCAATCATGATTTTTTTCTTGGTGACTATTTTGCGAAATATGGCATAAAGGTATTTCCCGACGGGGCCACAATCGATCTGGATGGGAAGAAGATGTTTGTGTCCCATGGCGATACTGTTGATGATTCCAACACGGCATATCTTTTATTGCGCAGGGTTCTCAGAAGCAGGCTGTTTTACGCGATACAGAAAGAGATGCCTTCACCGATCCTGTGGTGTGTCTCCAGAATAATGTCGAGAATAAGCAGAAGCAGGAACGGTGGGGAGCGATCCTCAAATGGACTTGCCGTCAGGATGAGTACGTTTGCCACGGAAAAGTTTGAAAAAGGGTTTGACGCGGTAATCCTGGGCCATTGTCATCGCCCCACCCTGGAACGGCGTGTAATAAATGGCAGGGTAAAGACCTTTGCCATCCTGGGTGACTGGATAAGCCATTACTCATATCTGTTATATGACGGCGGCGAATTTGTGATGAAAAGTGATGTTCCCCCGGATTGATGTTTTCTCCGGGCATTTCTGATAATTTGGAGTATCTTATGAATTTTGGTGGGATAGACGCAGGAAATCCAGACCTTGAAGATGCGAAATTTGTGGTGATACCCGTTCCCTATGATCTGACTTCCACATACCAGGCGGGATCGAGGAGAGGCCCCGCGGCTATTCTGGATGCATCGTGCAATATGGAACTCTATGATGAAGAGTTGTGCGTGGAGACATATCTGGCGGGTATCCATACCACGGCTCCCCTCGAGGTAGATGCGCGCGGTCCGGAGGCAATGGTGAAGGTTGTTCACAGGGAGGTGGCAAAAGTGCTTTCCTCCGGCAAGATCCCGGTTGTTCTCGGAGGGGAACACAGCGTGACCATAGGGGTGGTTCAGGCTATGAAGGAAAAATATTCTTCCATATCGGTGCTTCAGCTTGACGCTCATGCCGACATGAGAGATTCTTATCAGAATTCCTCATTCAGCCACGCGTCTGTCGGTCGGAGGATATTTGAGATGTGTCCACTGGTGCAGGCCGGAGTCAGAAGCATGTGCATGGAAGAGGCCCGTTTTATCGAAGAAAACGAAGTCAAGATCTTTACTCCTGACTTTATAACAGACGACTCCGATCCGGTAAAAAAGATTTGTGCAAATCTATCGGAAGATGTATACATCACCGTCGATCTTGATGTTCTGGACCCATCGATTATGCTGGCCACTGGAACGCCGGAGCCCGGAGGTATCCTGTGGAACGATCTGATTCGTTTGATCAGAGGGGTTTCTGAAAACTGTACGATTCGGGGTTTTGATATAGTTGAACTGTGTCCGATACCGGGAATAGTTGCCCCTGATTTCACGGCAGCCAAGCTCACGTACAGGCTAATGGGATATATTGATCGGATAGACTCATAAATCCGGCATGAATTTAATTTAAAGGAGATAAACAATTGAGCAATTTTGCACCCAAGAGGATTTTTTTTACCAAGGGAGTCGGTTCCCATAAAGCAGAGCTCCATTCCTTCGAGCTGGCCTTGAGGAATGCCGGTATAGAGAAGTGTAATCTGGTAATGGTTTCAAGTATTGTTCCTCCCAACTGCAAGGTGATATCACGTGAAAAAGGGCTCAAGGAACTGAATCCAGGCGACATAACCTACTGTGTTATGAGCCGCAATTGCAGCAACGAGCCAAGAAGACTGATAGCGGCGTCCGTGGGGTGTGCCATCCCGGCCGACAGGAACGCATATGGGTATATAAGCGAGCACCACGCATTCGGACAGACATCGGTGGAAACGGGGGACTACGCGGAAGACCTTGCGGCGGCTATGCTTGCGTCAACACTCGGTATAGATTTTGATGTGGACGCAAGCTGGGATGAAAAAGAGGAAATTTTCAAGATAAGTGGCAAAATAGTAAGGACAAGAAACGTCACGCAATCAACAATAGTAAAAAACGGCGGTTATACGTCGGTTGTAACGGCGGCTGTATTTTTATTTTAGCGGGATTTTATAACCGGTAGAGGAGGTTGATCGTGTCTCTTTACCTTTTATGGGAATCATATTCCTACCTTCTCCTTCCTGTGACCGGTTTCATCGTCTTTTCCCTTCTGACATTTTTCTCCATTCTTCGAGGAAAGAAAAACTCCACCAACATCCTCTTTGCCTTCATATGTTTCCTCGGCGCCCTGATTGACCTCGATATCGCCCAGGTATCTTTTCTCGCTGATCAGTCCCTCTCCCTCAGGCTTGACAGACTGTCCTATCTGTTTTTTGTTTTCGTAACGCCGGTTTATATTCAGTTTGTGCATTCATTTCTTGGAATGAAGAAAAGGAGATGGCTTGAGGTAATCGCATATCTTTTCAGTATTTCCCTTCTTCCCTTTACTCAGACTGAATATTTCATCAGCGGACTGCGCCAGTTTTCTTTCGGGACGATCGCCGAGGCGGGGCCGGCGTATTACGTGTTTTCAGTGGTGGGAGGAATCGCCGCGCTGTACTGCATTACAACCCTCTTCTGGGAGATGAAGAGGGCGGAGGAAAACAGCGAAAGGAACAGGATAAAATATGTATTTATAGGCTTTGGACTGAGCGGTTTGCTTATCTTACTGAACGCTCTTCCCATCAGCGGATATGATATTTACCCTATGGGCAATTTCAATTTTATCCCGGCGATAATCCTTGCCTTCGGTGTCCTGAAATATGATCTCCTTGACATGGGGATGCTTATCAGGAAAGGAAGCGCCTATTTCTTCCTGACCGGGATACTGACCTTTGTCTATGCTCTGGCCATATATCTGTCCAACATATTATTCATGGAATACGGGAATACTCATCCACTGATTATATCCTTCGCTTTTGCCGTCATTGTGATTGTGCTGTTCAATCCCGCAAGGGTTAAGGTTCAGGGATTTGTTGACAAGATCTTTTTCAGAGGAGAGTATGATTACCAGGAAACCTTGAGACGGATGAGTGGCACCATGTCATCTTTTTTGAGACTGGAGGAGATCATGGATTTTATGCTTGATTCCATCCCGTCGGTCTTGAAAACAAGGGGCATGTTTGTGGCCCTCTACAGGAAAGAAGACGAATCTCTGGAACTTTATTCCAACAGAAGGGATCCACTCGGGAGGAAGCAAAAGATCCGTATGGAGGAAAGCCGACCTGTAGCGGATTTTTTTGAGACTTACAGGAAAACGCTGGAACGGTCCACTGCCGGGAGGATGGGTATTCCCGATGATGAAGAGAGTAAAATATCTGACCTGTTTGGTGTAACCTGCGCCGCCATACTAATTCCCATGATATCCAGGGATAAGCTGACGGGGATTATGGCAGTGGGAGAAAAACGATCCGGAGAGCTATTTGTGTATGAAGATATAGAGCTTCTGGAGACCATCGCCAATCAGGGCGCGATAGCCATAGAAAATGCCGGGAATTATGAAAGAATTGAGGAAGTAAATATTGAACTGGAAGAAAAGGTCAAAAAAAGGACAAAAGACCTTGCTGCGGCACTTGAAGAAAAGGACAGGACTCAGCAGCAGCTGATCCGGTCGGAGAGTCTTGCCTCCATAGGACAGCTTGTGGCGGGTACGGCGCACGAACTCAACAACCCCCTTGCGAGTTCATCGAGCCTTATCCAGACATCTGTCGAAACAATCGGGCAGTGGAAGTATGTGAAAGACACGGAGCGTGATGAATTGATAGAGGATCTTCAATTTTCTTTGAAGGAGCTTGACAGGGCCGCCAACATTGTAAAAAGCCTTCTGGGGCTTTCACGGCAGACCCAGATCTATGTTGAGCAGGTAAATATAAATATCCTGATAGATGATGCCCTGAGGGTGCTGCGCAACCGGTACAAGAACTTTGAAATAACAATCGAAAGAGATCTTGGGAAGAACCTGCCCGAGATCGAGGGAAATTTTGCCAACCTGGGGCAGGTAGCCATAAATATAATAAATAACGCGATTCAGGCTTTGCCGGATGGAAAGGGCAAGATAACGCTGGTGACGCGATATGAGGAAGATAGAGATATTGTCCGTATAGAATGTCACGATACGGGAGAGGGTATGCCTCCTGAAGAGGTAAGGGATGCTTTCAAACCCTTTTTTACGACTAAAAAACCGGGAGAGGGCACAGGACTTGGTCTGTACATATCTCATGAAATTATAAAGAAACATGACGGGAACATCTCGATACAGAGCGAGAAGGGCAGGGGAACCGTCCTGTCCGTGGAACTTCCCTGCAGAAGGAGGAAATCATGACAGGGCTTCTGGTTGTGGATGATGAAGAGGGTGTGAGGAGGTCTCTGAAAAAGGTTCTTGAAGGGGACGGGTATGTCGTATTACTGGCGGAGGATGGCAATCAGGCCATTGGTATCGTCAGAGAGAATCCTTACCGGATAGAGACAGTCATATCGGATTACAAAATGCCCGGCATTGACGGGCTGGAAACACTGATCGAGATAGGGAAGATCAATCCGGAGGTGACGAGAATCATGCTTACCGGATATGCCACGATGGAAAGCGCTATTGAATCGGTAAATGCGGGCATAGACGGATTTATCACGAAACCCTTTTTAAACATTGAATTGAAAGCGAAGGTCAGGGAGTGCAACCTCAGGAAGAGACTCAAACAGTTTGTTTCGGAACAGGTCTTCTCCGAGATGTGGAAGGAAGGGGCGAATATAAGTTCAAGAAAACAGAAGGCCACGGTGCTCTTCAGCGATATAAGGGGCTTTACCGAATTGTCCGAAAACCTGAGCGTGGAAGAGATTTGCGAGACGCTCAACATGCGTTATTTTTCACCCCTGGACACGATTATATGCGGACATAATGGAACTCTGGACAAACATGTTGGTGACAGCATTATGGGTGTATTCGGTGCCCCATTGACCTTTGAGGATGATGCCGTGAGAGCGGTTACGTGCGCGATTGAGATGATGGACGAGATTGACAGGATAAACAGCGATATCCCCGAAACGGGCCTGAAGATTTCTGTTGGAATAGGAATGAGCACAGGAGAGGTTATGGCAGGGATATTCGGTTCTTCCAGAAAAAAAGAATACACTGTCATGGGGCCCACAGTCAACGTGGCGTCGAGGCTCGAAAAACTCGCGAGAAAAAGGCAGATCCTTGTGTGCGGTGACACCTACAACGAAGTGAAAGACATTGTCCTGGCCGAAAATATGGGGCCGGTTATGCTTAAAGGGGTTGACAGGAAGATAGGCATATACAATATCGTGGGATTGAAGGAGAAAACCCCTTGACATTTTCCGGATATTGGCTTAAATACAGCGCCACACCCGTTGTGGAGTATCTTCATGTTATTAACGGGTGCTTTGTTTGAAATATCAAATGACGCGGGGTGGAGCAGTCTGGTAGCTCGTTGGGCTCATAACCCAAAGGTCAGAGGTTCGAATCCTCTCCCCGCTACCAAATAAAAACAAAAGGGGTTGCGAGAGAATCGCAGCCCCTTTGTTTTGCCTGTATTTCGATTTCCAACCCTATTTCCAACTTCTGGCCCTGATTCAGGTCATTTCCCACCAACAAGAAACTGCGGGCTGAGCAAATCAAGGCCTCTTTGTTCTGGTAAGATACGGTGCCCGCTGGTTTTAAAAATTAAAAACCGTATCCAGTTCCTCGTCTGAAATATCAAACACCTCGTTGTGGGGCGGAAGCTTTTCCAGCTTAAAGAACTCAGGCAGTCGGTCATCAGCCGCTGTAAAGCCTGCCTGTTTGTTAAAATCTCTTTCCATCTTAAGTACCCGTTGCCCAAGGGAACCAAAATCATCACCGGTCAATGAAAGACCATATTTTGCGTTGAGCATATCGACAATAGCATCGAATGCATCCGGTATATCGAGAACCGGAAAGGCCACAAACAGGCAAAGACCTGCCGTGTCAATGGCAGCGGTTGCTATCTGGAGATCCCTGGATAATTTAACCTGCCCTTCTTTTTTCAAAGGATCCACATCGCCCCCTACCTTCATGATGTTGGTTGCTACAGCATATCCTGCTGTATGATCGGCCCCCATCGGTGAAGTGGCATAGGTTACACCTTGACCCTTAACGGTCCTAGGGTCATAAGCCGGGAGGGCCTGGTTTTTAACAACAGGAACACGTCTTACTCCAAAGGCCTTTCCAACTGCTGCCGCACCTGAACCTAAAATTCGACCCAGAGGTGTTCCCTTGCCGATTTCCGCCATGAGCTCCTCGGCTCCGGCCGTGTCCCCGAATTCTTTGACCCCGCCTTCCATAGCCACTGCAATTGCATTGCCTGTTTCAATGGTATCAACCCCGATGTCGTCACAGGCACGGTCCATTCGCGCAATTGCATCTAAATCATCGATCTCGCAATTAGGACCCAATGCCCAGACAGTCTCATACTCAGGCCATTTGGACAGATATTCACCCTTTTCATCCAGGTAAGTGCCTGAGCAGCGAATGATGCAGCCGGTCATACACCCTTGGGTTGTCTCGCTTTTTCGCTCAACTGTAATCTTGTTTAAAGTTTCTCCTCCTACCTTATCGGCTGTTTCAAAGCGCCCGAATCTGAAGTTTCGCGTGGGAAGACCGCCGGCCTCGTTGATAATGTTTATAAGCACATCTGTTCCATAGGTTGGCAGACCCTGACCTGTGACAGCGTGTTCGGTCAAGGCCTTTGCAAACCGCTTTGCGGCTTTACCGAACGCCTCTTTGTCAGCCAGGGGCGCCCTTTCACTCTCTGACGGATCAATAATAATTGCCTTGAGACCCTTGGAGCCCATAACAGCACCAAGACCTCCTCGACCCGCATGACGCGTGGGGCGAACTTCCATGTCTGTAAAGGCCACACTTGCGGCTCCCAGTTTCCATTCGCCGGCAGGGCCGATACTCGCAAAGCCAGCTTTCTCACCAAATTCATTTTTCAGCTTGTCTATTGTCGCATAGTTCCCCATGCCCTTGAGATCGTCAGCGGGGGATAATTCCTGTTTATCTTTGCTGATAAACAGCTTATATAATTTTCCATCTTCAGGCAGGCCCTCAATTACTATGGCTGAAATCCCAAGCCTGGCCAGATACCCGCCTGCCTGGCCGCCTGAATTGGCCTCTTTGATGCCTCCGGTCAGGGGACTCTTAGCCCCTACGGAAATTCTGCCGGAGTTGGCGCAGTTGGTGCCTCCGAGCAATCCCGGGGCAAAAATAAGTTTGTTGTTGGGCCCAATAGGGGAGCAGGTTGGCTCCACCTCGCCTAACAGGATCGCGGATGTTAATCCTCTTCCTCCAAGACCTTGATAAGCGTCAGGGACACCTTCGCTTTTGACCGAAAGGTCAGACATGTTCACTCTAATAAATTTAAACATAGTACCCTCCTTTTTTTAAAAGCAATGTTAAACAAACAGTTTATCCATGCCATAAAAACCAAGTCACACAGCCTACCCATGCCATAAAAACCAGGTTACATCAAGAAAAATGCAAAATAGAAAAAATTAAAGAAGTGGATCGATCTTGACATAATAGTTTATCTTTATGATAATCTGAGTAGTGTCAACTTCTTGGTTGCTTGGTTACAAAATAAAAAATTACCGGAATCCATGCAAATGCCTTTAAAAATTCTTCTAAGCTCAACTTTGCGAAAATACCTCCCTGGCTATGATCCTGTAAAGGGTATAAGTTTTTCCGTGGATGGGGAAATAACAGTGGAAGAATTGTGCGAACGAATAAATATTCCGTGTGCTAAAATAAAAATCGTTATGGTGAACGGGAAGAGTAAGTCCATGGAGCATGTGTTAAAAGGCAATGAACGCGTGGGGCTTTTTCCCCCTATAGGAGGTGGTTAATATGGCAGGAATTAGTAACCCGAACAGCGTCAGTATTCGCGTATTTGGTTTCCTTCGTCGTTATATGGATGAGCAGGGACTCTCATATGCCTTTGATAAAGATATCAACCCAAAAGGTGAAACAGCGTACAATATTGCTGTGGAACTTCATATCCCTCCGGAAGAAATCGAGGCGGTTTTTGTAAACGGAAAAGTGAAGAATATCCATGATTCCGTGTTTCCCGGAGACCGTGTGGCCTTTCTTCCCTACGGAACGCCAGGGCCATACCGTGTTTTTCTTGGCATTGCCAGGGAAAATGTTGAACGTGCGCGCCGTGAGAAAACCATGGCAAACGGTGAGGATCAAAAGTGAGCGCAAAAAAGCAGATGAATATACAGGAACTTATTCGCTCAAAGTCTAAAAAGATCGTGGATGAGGCAGGCAGTGAGGCGCTGGTTTTGGAGGATGCGCATGCCCTGAGAATCGCAAAAGAATGCGGTTGCAAAATATATGACGTCCATGTAACAGCTCTGAAAAATGGAATTTGTCCATACCGATACCTCCGCAACAGGGAAACCATATCCCTCAAGCAGCAACTCGTGCTGGCAGAGTCCAGGGTGGCTGTGATTGGCGCAGGCGGGCTGGGTGGGCAGGTCATTTTATTGCTGGCCAGGATAGGAATCGGGCACCTGATAGTCGTGGATGGGGACGTATTTGAAGAAACAAACCTGAATCGCCAGGCCCTGTGCAATAAAAATAGTTTAGGTAAATCAAAAGCCAAAGAAGCGCTCGCTTTTGTGGAAACCGTTAATCCGGGTATTAAGGTATCAGCCTGTCCGGTGAAGCTGGACTCCTCCAATGCAGTTGAACTGCTAACCGGCTCGGATGTGATTGTAGATGCTCTGGACAATGTGTCGGATCGGTTTGTCCTGGAAGATGCATGTAAAAAGTTGGGCATTCCTTTAGTACACGGCGCATTAGCAGGTTTCGAAGGCCGGGTAATGACCATCTTTCCTGATGATACAGGTCTGAAGAATCTCTATGGCAACAAAAAGGGGAATGAAAACAGCCCAAAAAGCCCCGAGGCTGTTCCTGGTATTCCTTCCCTTACCCCTTGCCTGATTGCGGCCCTGCAGACTATGGAGGTTCTCAAGATCATTCTCAGACGAGGGAAAATTTTCAAAAATGCAATGCTTTATGTGGACATAGAGACCGGCCAAATGAATGAATTCGTTTTTGAAAAGCAGAAATAATAAGGATCGGGCGTAGGGTTATTTCCCCACCCGTGGAGCTGAGAATGCCGTCGTGACGAATGAAACGGTCGAAAAGCGGATCGCTCTCCCGATAAGTTGGGTGTACGGACACATTCCCTCCATGATAATCGGCACCCCATACCATATTTATGGTCATTATCCCATTGACTCACAAGGCCGTTTTTCTTACACTCCCTCCATGAAAAAGAAGTTCTTACCAGACCATCTTTATAGCACGGTAACGTCAAACCGGTTTTTTACGAAACCGTCATGTTTAATCCAGCAGAAAGGGAGGAGGAAGAATGTGAAGAAGTATATATTAATATCCTTAATACTCCTGGCAGTTATAACTTCCGCTGCGCAGGCCGGCACTGTCGTAACCAATAAAGTAATCCTTCCGAAGAAACCGGGAACATATATGGAAGTTCGGCATATTGTCCTGCGTGGGACCAACGAGGAAATCGGAAAGGCACTTGGTGACATCGCGCAGGAGTGGCTCGGTATAAAGCTTGGTCGTTATGCCGCACCGATTTATGCTAAAGCCTGTCGGTTGTATATGGAAAAGAACGCTCCCTTTCTGCTTGAACGTATGAAAGACGTAGCGAAATCGTATAACCTCTCTCCGGAGGATGATATGTATGTTCCGAGCTATCTGGTATATGATCTGGCCCCTTTAGCCTGCTCGGCAATTTACTTTCCGGCAAGTTCTACAACCAATGGACACGTCCTTCTGGCCCACAATATGGATTTCTATATAACGACATTGAGAGTGATGTTCGGGATGAAGCCTGTCGAAGGAGAGCATAATCTCTTTTCGAGAAATTTTATAATGGAACTTTACCCGGAGAAGGGGTATCCATCACTCGTTGTTGGCGCCCTCGATTTAATGAACGGGTTTCAGAGTGGGATGAATTCCGAAGGTTTGATTGTGGCGATGCTGGCAGATAATGATGCTCCCGCAAACAAAACCCCTTCTCTGCTCGGAGATAACACCGGTGGTTTAAACATTTTACAGATGGCACGGCTTATTCTGGACACCTGTGCCACGGTTGAAGAAGCCAGAATAGCGATTCTCAATAATAAACTAACCCTGGGGTTTGAACCCGCTCATTTACTAATCGGCGACCGTTCCGGCAAATCTTTTATCTATGAAACATCTTCCAGGGATTTTACCGATCATTTTGCCGGCAATAACGGTAAAACCCATATAATGACAAATCATTCCGTTCACCTTTACAAGGACGTTAATAAATTTCCGTCTTACTCTCCAAGGGCAACGTACAATAGTTTCTACCGGTATCGCACTCTCCACGATTTCCTGCAAAAGCACAGTGGAAAGATTTCTTCGGATGATGCGTGGAAGGCTTTAAGTTCGGTGTACGCTCATACTGTTGACGCCGATGAGGGTGCCCGCATTCCCGATTCCCTGCCGGACACTCTGCCCCATGGTGTATGACATCGACGAACACTCTCTTGAAGTGAAATTCTACCTGAAGGATGGGCCAATAGATCCCAAAACTGGCGATCCCTCACTGATTTTTTCCAGACCCTTCAAGTTTAAGCTTAAAGTGAATAAATAAGAATCGTAACATTTTAACTATTAAAAAAGGGGGGGTAAAAAATATGGCTACAGGGCAAACACCCTTTAAATTGGTTATTATATTTCTTCTGTTACCGGTTCTGCTTTCTGTTGCCGGTTGCTCCACACTTTCCGGCACTAAAAAAGCAGGCGATATAAATATGGAGTACCGGACCCTTGGCGAGGGATATCCGCTTATTATGATCACGGGGTTCAGCGGGACCATGGATCTCTGGGCTTCCGATGCACTCGATATACTTTCTTCACACTATAAGGTAATCATCTTTGACAACCGGGGGATGGGGGGAACAAGCGCCGGCAGCCGTAAATTTACAATCGAACAGTTCGCCGATGATACGGCTGGATTAATGGAAGCGCTTAAAATAGACAGCGCGTACGTGCTTGGCTGGTCAATGGGCACTGAAATAGCGCAGGAACTGACGTTACGCCATCCCGAAAAGGTAACCAGACTGATTCTCTATGCGGCAGACTGCAGCATGGAAACCTGTCCGCCGGCTCCGGATGTCCTGAAAAAAATGAGTGACACATCGGGAACCCCTGAAGAACAGGGTAAAAGGCTGATCAGCTTATTATTTCCGCAGAGTTGGATAAAGAATCATATGGATGATATTAAAAAGCTGTTTTCAGGTCGAATGCGTGCTTCCTCACCGGAAAATATTGAACGGCAGGGCAGCGCCATGTATAGCTGGAAGGGAAGCTGCGACCGCCTTTCTCAGATAGAGTGTCCGATCCTTCTTATCACAGGCACGGATGATATTTTGACGCCTCCGCAGAATTCTTATATGATGGTTGACAAAATTCCCGGCGCCAAACTCGTCACGCTGGAAAATGGCGGTCATGGTGTAATGTACCAGTATCCGGAAAAATTCTGTAATGCAGTGATTGACTTCCTGAAGTAGGCTTGATGGCAAGATATTCAAACTACCTGATTTCATTTAAATATAGAGTAACGCGAGACAAATCGAGCCATTATATTTAATAATGGATACGCTACGTGTTGTAAATTAATATGTTGCTTTATGAGGAGAAGAAATTATGGGATCAAAAACAGAACGGAGTAAGACGAGAGTAAAAGGCTTCAAAGATGCGGAGATGGACTTTCAGCTCATTCGCCAACTCGGATCGACGGCGTACGGCGGCGCATCCGTCGGTGAGTGTCTGTCTGTCGCAGACCGGATCAAAGACGGTATTCCCGCAAACTGGGTAGAAGAATTTGCAGAACTTGCCCGGAGACAGAAGACTGATGCTGCCAAGAGAGCTGCAAGGGGTCATACAATCAGCGCCCGTGAGCAGTATCTCAAGGCGTGCAACTCTTACCGTGCCGCCGAATATTACACACCTTACCGGGACTCAGTGCACCGGGAGCTGGGCATCAAGAGCCGACAGTGCTTCGAAGAAGCGATGAGATATGCCGATCACACCTGTGAAACAATCCAGCTATCTTTTAAATCCATTACATTGCCCCTCTATTTTATGTCCCCGTCACAAAACGGAAACAAGCGTAAAACCCTTCTCATTGTCAGCGGTTTTGACGGTACCACGGAAGAAGAATACCTTCAGACAGGCTATGCCGCCCTGCAAAGGGGATACAACATCCTGCTGTTTGCGGGCCCGGGGCAAATGGATACCCTCCGGTTCCACCCGGATACGTGCTTTGAACCTGATTTTGAAAAACCTATGGAAACGATACTGGACTACGTGACCGGCAGATGCGATGTGGATACCGAACGGATAGCGTCGCTGGGTATAAGCTTCGGAGGATATTTTGCAACTCGCGCCGCATCCCGGGAACTACGGATAAAAGCCCTCATAGCCAACTCTCCCATCTTAGATCTTCATAGATATATGACCGGTTTTATCGGGTTTGATGCGGCCGAAATGCCCGATGCGGAAGATTTCGGCCCCCAGGACCTGCCTGCTATTCCCGATGAGATCATGCCTCAACAAATGAAGGAAATGGCCGCCAATTTGATGGGCCGCTTCGGACAGGCATCTTTCAAGAAAACATACCAGTATATGCGCGAATTCAGCCTTGGAAAAGCCCTGGCAAATATTACGTGTCCATGTTTTGCAATGGCCGGGAGTGGAGAAGGGGGAGAACCGCAGAGACAGTTCACAGACTTTTGCAACGGTGTCTCAGGTTCGGTTTTTTCGTATCTTTTCTCTCAGGAAGAAGGGGCTGATTCCCACTGCCAGGTAGGAAATCTCTCTTTTTCAAACGCAGTCTACCTCGATTGGCTGGATGAGCTTTTTGATTGACGAGAAACGACATGACAATCTCTGATTTTAGTTGCCATATCTTATCAGATGAGAAGGGGAATTTGGTTATCAGGTCTTGCAATGCCACATTATTTGCCGTCACTTTTTAAAGATTCAGGCAGTGCTATACCTTGATCAATTTTTACAAACCAAAGACTTAAGGTAGCTATTTTATACCTTTATCATTGTTCGAAAATCGAAAATTGCAGGCAGATTTATTCTGTCCAAACTTCGTTTTCAATTTTCAAAGTTCATGTATCTGCGATGTCGTAACAGTTTTGGATATTTGGGAAACAGTACACATATTATTGACTCTTTTCTTCGGGGAATCTCTGTTTTACCCTTGACTTTACTTATCATTGATGTCACTTGGATTCCAAAACATCAAAAGTTTTAACATATTGGTTACAAACATGAAGCAAAAAGGAGGCGCCAATATGAAAATAAGAATAAGAAGCGGTTTGATTCTGAGTATGCTCCTGCTGGTCGGATTGGTATGTGGAATAACGCAGGCGGTAGCCGGAGTTCCTGCCCTTAAACCGATTGCGGAGTATGATGGGGCCTCGCTTTACAAGGCCGGAAAATTTAACGTTGTCGAACTTCACGGTACTTTTCGCCAGATGGGAAGGCAGTATGGGTATCTGCTGAAGGATGACCTGAAGAAATTTTACACGGTCGCCATTGTTGATGGCCTCGTAAAGGAAAAACACCTCGACTACAAAGTGGGGAAATATGTGGCCGAAGAGATCTTTTCAAGGTGTCCGCAACGCTTTAGGGAGATTTTTTACGGGATTGCGGAAACATCCGGCATGGAGCTGGAAAAGCTGCTTATCTTGAATGAGCTTGTCACCCTGGCTCATGTTATGGGAGAAGATGTGCCTTGTTCCTTTATTGCGACATGGGGCGATTACTCGGCGGACGGGATGATGATTACGGGACGACACTTCGATTATCCCGAGCTCTTCAACAAATTCGCTGACTTTGTGACGGTTACGGTTTTTAACCCCACTGACGGCAGTGTCCCAACCGCAACGGTGGGGTTCCTGGGCGGTATTGAAGCCGTCACGGTGATGAACCGGGGTGGGCTTTTTGCAGAGGTTAATGACGGCACTCCATCGGGTGGAAACATAATCATGGAAAACAGGATACTGAATTTTATACAGATCCTCGATTTTCTCTTCAATTCGTCCGATATGACCCAACTCGACGCAGCGATGTTTTCTACTCAACCGGCAGTCGCTATTTTGTTGAATGTCGCGGACAGCAATGTCTCTTATTCGTACGAATGGGCCACATTCGGCATAAGGCGGAGGGGTCAGGATAAACCTGGGCTTCTGGTTTCAACCAATCATTTCGTGGATCCGTCATGGAAGATCGCTCATTCTGCGGGAGACATATTTCAGACTCTTTCCCGTCGCGCCAATCTTCTTGCGCTTGGCGAAAAATACAAGGGCGAGTTCAGCGTGAAGGTGATGATGGAGGTTCTCGATACGCCGTACGCAAAAGGCGGAGCCCAGAGGCCACATAACATCTATGAAACCATCTTTGTTCCGAAGGATCTGAAACTCTGGGTGAAGACACTCGGCACATCGCGATGGGAGGCCGTTGACCTGGCACGCCACTTCGATAATAAAGTCAACTAGTAATAAGAGCTTGCTTTTCCGGGAAGGGCGTTTAGAAAAACCGCCCTTGTATGTCAATGAAAAGCTGACCACAATATCATAATTAGATTCCAACCATTGTTCAACCGTTGCATAGTATCGTAATACCTACAGTGGATGAAAGCGCCGCATGTTATATAACGCCAACTTTATCACCATGGCCCTCGCCAACCTGTTTACCATATCGAGTTTGGGGGCCTTCTTCCTTTTTCCCCTGTACATTATCAATCATGGCGGTTCCAAGTCTGATATCGGTATTGTCATGGGTATCTTTGCCCTTTCGGCCGTTCTGTGCCGTCCCTGGATCTCCAACATGGTTGACCGGATCGGGCGCAAGCGGAGCTACACTGTCGGGTGCATTATCACAAGCATTCTTCCCCTGTTATACCTGCTGCTTCAGGGAAGTCTCTCCGAGTTCTATCTCCCCCTGCTTTTTCTCAGGGTGATCCATGGCGTGGGGGTGGCTATCTGTTTTACCGCCTCTTTTACCTATATTGCCGACATAGTTCCCCCGGATCGCCTTAATGAAGGGATCGGCATGTTCGGGGTGACGGGGCTTATCGGGCTGGCAATCGGGCCCGTTGTTGCCGAGATAATCATCGGGCGGTTCGGCTTTGCCATATTCTTTCTTGCGGCGGCGGGAATGGCAGTGACGGGGCTTGTTCTCCACCTTCCCCTCCGGGAATCATACAGGCGGAGCGCCCACGAGTCGTCCGCGTCCTTCTTTTCGGTTATGTTCAGGCAGCGTTCGTTAACAGTGGCCATGCTCGCCGCTCTCTTCGGGTTTGGATTATCGGCCGCCATCGGGTTTATTTCCCCCTTCGCCCGGGAACAGGCCATTGCCTTCATTTCCCTCTACTTCATCTGCTATTCCGGGGCGGCCGTACTTACGAGGTTTTTCGGGGGCAGGCTTGCCGATAGAGTCGGGGAAGACCGAATCATTCCTTATGCACTGGCTCTGACCGGGGCCGGCCTCTTTGCATTGATTTTTTTGGCAGGCAATGCAGTTCTGATCATTGCGGGCCTGATGTCGGGCTGCGGACATGGACTCCTCTTTCCATGCCTGAATGCGCTGGCTATACGGGATGAGCCCATCGACATCCGCGGAAAAATCACCGGCGTCTTCACCGGCGGGCTCGATGCCGGGGCCTTTGTCGGTTCCATGATGCTGGGCTACATCGGGGAATGGGCCGGGTTTAAGGCACTCTTTTTTACGGCAGGTCTAGCACTCTTGCTGGGACTCGCCGTTTATCATTTCAGAGTAATGAATGGCAGGTGGCTGGTCTCTAAAGAACCTGTTCCGGTTGTTGATGAATAATAGGAAGCGGGTTGTGCGGTGCCGGCAACAGGTCACTTTTGGAATAAATCTAGTTTGATCCTTCTGTCTTGATAGGTAAAATTTTCTTATATGAGGCAATGCAAAGTAATCCCGCGATATACATACCCAGACCAAACATGCCCGATGTGACAAACATCGAACTGTAAAAATCTCCCATTAAATCCTGAATCAATAGAGCGATAGCCATCGCCAGCGTAGCATTTCGCAGGCCGCTTTCGAGAGAGATCGCACGTGTCTGGTAGTTGTTTACACCAAGCAGTTTCGGAAACAGTATTCCGGTTATCATTCCCAGCATTGTCAGGGAAAATACCATCGTGTAGAATAAAATGCCGTGTCTCTCGGTGTCGGCAAACGCATGGAGATTACCCAGTATTCCTGTAATGATAAGAAACAGCAGGGCTATAATGCCGAGGAGAGAAAAGATTTTTGTTGTTTTATCTGCTAATTCCGGCCATTTGGTCCTCACGGACATACCTATAACCAGCGGAATGATTACAAGTACAAGCATCGTTTGTGTAATTATCTTAACGGGAATTGCAATATCAGGAACACCCGCGCAGTAGAAACCCAGAAGAAGCGGTGTGAAGATCAATGATAAAACGGTAGAGAAAGAGGTCATCGAGATTGAAAGCGCCAGATCCCCCTTGGCGTAATAGGTCATAAGATTAGAGGTAACTCCGCCGGGAGTTGCGGTGATCAAGATCATACCGACAAATATAAATGGATAATGCTCATAAAATCCAAGCAGGTGACCGAGTATCATCGCGATAAGCGGCATGATGCCGAATTGGAGAATTTCTCCAATAATGATTCCGCGTGGATTTGTAAAGACAAGTGCAAATTCTTTTAAGGTCAATGTCAATCCCATCCCGATCATAACAAAGAAAAGCATCAGGACGATACATATCTTGAAGACCTTATCAAGAACAGGTTGCCGTGGTTTTTGAACAAATTGGGCAAATGTGTAGGTGTCATTGTTGACGGCCGCGGATTTTACTCGTACCTGAAATATCAACCTGTTGCTCAGAGATTCTTCCAGTCCGGAATAGAAAGATTGGAGCTTACTTCTTTCAGTCTTTGTGGGCAATGATAAAACATATATATCACCGGAAAGTTCTCTCAAAAGGAAGAGTTTTAAACCTTCCTGTCCTGTTTGTTTCCCCTGAGTGATAAGACGAAGATGACCGGTAAACTGTAGATCCTTTGAACCGTGCCAGTCCAGATCGCCTGCTTGTGCTTGTAATGCTTCAATCAGACCCCGCTTTTCCAGACCCTTCGCGGATATTGATATTTTTTTATACAACTCTTCTCCGGCATTTTTCTCCATCCCAAATAGAGATATTGGATATACAAATAGAAGGATACAGACAAAGAGACAAATTTGATTACTTCTTGCCATGACAATAACCTCCTTTAAACTGATATTGAGTTATATAAATCTTGAACTGAACAGCGCGCGCATTCCCTGTGAGTAGTTGAGGGGAGCTTCAATAGTAATACAAAAAGGTAAGCTTCACGTATTTCTTTACTCTAAGCTACAATGAGTGAAAATGACGTGAAATGCAACGGTTTTATTATGTCCGTCAATGACCGGGGTTACTCCCCGCCCCATACCATATATTGTGGCCATTATCCTATTGACTCACAAGTCGGTTTTTCCTATACTTCCGGGACAAAATTGGAGACGGAATATGTCTGATAAACTCTCAACCATTGTGTTGAACGATGCTGATAATGTCGGTGTCAGCCTGATTGATATCCGGGCCGGTCAGACGCTGAGCACAGGTGATCTGATGGCCGTTCAGGATATCCCCGCGGGTCACAAGTTCGCATTGCGCCGGATCGAAACCGGGCACCCCTTCATCAAATACGGCCAAGTTATCGGTTTTGCCACCGGCGTTGTTGCGCCAGGCGAACATGTCCACGACCACAATCTGGGCATGAAGGATTTTGACCGGGACTATGCCATAGGTGCCGACGTTGTGGAGACAAAGCTGATTCCCGAGTCGCGGCAAGCCACCTTTCAGGGATATGTGCGCGATGATGGTCGGGTGGGCACGCGAAATTACGTGGGGGTGCTGCCGACGGTCAATTGTTCAGCCAGTGTTGCCCGCTTCATCGCCGATACTGTCAACCGCGAATTGTTGGATCAGTTTCCCCAGGTGGACGGGGTTGTAGCGCTGAGTCACGGCTCCGGATGCTGTCTGACCCCTGGAGGCGAGGGATTATTGTATCTGCGGCGGGCCCTGGCCGGTTATGCCCGCAATCCCAATTTTGGAGCGGTTCTGTTGGTAGGCCTTGGTTGTGAGGTAAACCTGGTGGACACACTGATGGATTCGATGCAGATGACGTTGGGACCCCGGCTTCGAGCCCTGAACATTCAGTCAGTTGGGGGAACCCGCGCTACAATTGCCGCTGGAGTAGATGCCTTTGCCGGGATGCTGCCGGAGGTTAATGCCGCACGTCGTCAACCTGTCTCTGCCGAGCATCTGGTTGTGGGGTTGGAGTGTGGCGGTTCCGATGCCTATTCCGGCATTACAGCCAATCCGGCGCTCGGAGTGGCTGTGGATCACCTGGTAAGACAGGGTGGCACCGCCATCTTGA
>Ga0268276_1000733_pt1 | contig 36374 bp, 42 predicted proteins | sample saktaG_4_FD_190145 | JGI IMG/M metagenome (GOLD analysis project Ga0268276, IMG submission 190145) | Saline water microbial communities from Sakinaw Lake, British Columbia, Canada - sak_2010_1_5_45m | ecosystem: Environmental > Aquatic > Non-marine Saline and Alkaline > Saline ...
TTTTTTCTCAGGCCTTTCGTCTACGATTCTTCCAACCATAAAGAAATAATCATTTCTATCTTTAAAAGCATTTGTTCACTTAACTATACACAAACCATAAGAACATACAAGATACCAAAAAACAAAGTCCCGACTAACTTAAGTAATCGCACAAGAAAAATTCCGTGCTGTAGCAAAAACTAAATCAGCTAAATGCTTACTTCAAATTTGATGGAGATATAAACACAATTGTGTCGCCTCTTAAGAAAGCTAAACCATAGCTCTTTACTATCTGGCCGTTTTCCATCTCTTTCGCATTGTCAAGAACCACATTAATGTGGATGTCAAATGCTAAGAGTGTTCCGACAAGTTGTTTGCCGCTCTTAAGCTGCACTATTATCTCCTTACCTTTAGCTTGATTTAACAAGTCCAGAGGTCTCTCGATTCCATTTACCATAAAAACAACTCGATTTGATGCTTTTTAAACATATTTATGATGAAGAAATTCCTCTACCCAAAACCTTTATAAATAGATTTTTCAGACAGTATATCATGGCAGGAAGAAAAATATCTGGTGGAAAGTATCACAAGCAATGCAAGAAACAAAAGCATTCTTTACCAGGACACGTAAGAAAAGTTAAGCTTGGAGAAAAGAAAACAAAGATATTAAGAGGACTTGGCGGAACGTTAAAAACAGTATCTCTTTCTCAAAATACAATTAACATAATTAAAAACGGAAAAGGAAAAAAAGTAACAATCAAAAACGTACTTGAAACACCATCTAATCGTTTCTTAGCTAGACAAAATATTTTAGTTAAGGGTGCTATCGTCGATACCGAACTAGGAAAAGCAAAAATAACAAATAGACCCTCTCAAGAAGGAACGGTGCAAGGCATCTTGGTTGAATAAATCATACTCTTAAAACCATTTTCTCCAAAAGCCAGTAACTTTCTTCAACTCCTCTTCCGCTTCCATATACACTAACTCTTCCTGTATCTTACTCAATCTCGTTGCATATGTTCTCAACATATTTTCATAAACTCTAGTATCCAACTTACCTTTATTCATATAATCATCCTGTGTTTGCTTAACTAAAATAATCAATCTATCTTTTTCTTGTTTTAATGCACTCTTCTTTCCACTTAGTTTATTTATATTAGCTATCTGAGTTTCTGTCTTAATTTTCTCCTGTATTACCTTACTCAATCTAGATTCATACTGTATCATCGCTTCTTCATACTCTTCCATCGACATTTTATTTCCCTCAAAACAATCTCTCTGTATAACTCTCATTAATTGCAATAACAATACTTCTTTCTCGCCTGATTCAATAATCTTAATTATTCCTTCTTTTGTCATTTTTTCAACTCATAAAATTTAATTAATTCTAAAATAATCTCGTCAAAACTATGCTTTTTTACAAAATCAAGATTTTCCAATCTCTCTTTGGTACTCTCGTCCAATCTAAGGGTGGTTGATTTCCCTTTTACTTCTTTTTTACTCATTTGTATACATTATCTGCTTTATATATATCGTATATTTTGTATACATTACTATTTAAAGATTTCTATATCATACAAAATCAATAATTTTTCTCCTCGATAAAAACCGAAAGGTTTAAAAACCCATACCGTTTAAAAACCTTATCACTAACTCTTAAAAATGGTTCAATCTAAAAAGTGTCCCGAATGTGGCAGTTCTCATCTAATTTACGACGAAGCAAGAAGCGAAGTTATCTGCGGTGATTGTGGTTTATTAGTCGAAGAAAAGATGGTTGACACAACACACGAACTAAGAGCTTTCGATAAATCAGAAAAGAAGTCAAGAGGCGGCGCTCCAATTTCTATGCAAAAATTCGATAAAGGATTAACTACTAACGTAGGTGAAATCTCAGATATATACAAACTAGATTCCGCAAACCAAACTAGGAAATATCTAAGATTAAAGAAATGGCAAGAAAGAGTCTCTACATCAATCGAAAGAAACCTAAGATTAGCAATGGCCGAACTAAGAAGAGTCGCTTCTTTCCTAGAATTACCATCCGTAGTAAAAGAAGAAGCTGCAAGAGTTTACAATTACGTTCTCCAAAGAGGATTAGTAAGAGGAAGATCAATGGAATCTGTAATAGCTGCATGTATATACGCCTCTTGTCGTTCCTATAACATCCCAAGAACGCTAGATGAAATTTCAATTGCATCTGAAGTAGAAAGAAAAGAAATTGGAAGAACATACAGATTTATAATAAGAAGAATAGGAATCAAAGTAACTCCTTCTTCTCCAAAAGACTATATCTCAAGATTTGGTTCAACTCTACATCTCTCTCCAAAATCACAAAACGGAGCTTTAGATATACTAAAAAGAGCAGAAATATCTGAATTAACTTCCGGAAGAGGTCCTGCCGGAATTGCCGCTGCCGCTCTATATGTTTCAGCTCTACTTAACGACGAAAAAAAGACTCAAAGAGAAGTAGCAGATGTTGCTGGTATTACAGAAGTAACAATAAGAAACAGATACAAGGAGCTTCTGGATAGACTAAGATTAGAAGAAAAAATAAAACTTAAAGAAACAGAAAAAGACGCACTAAAAGAAGAGAAGAAGAGAGAGAAAAAGAAGAGCTAAATAATCATGAGAATTTTAATTGTTCATAGAGATAAACTATTTAATGAAAGTCCTATAAAAAAAGATTTCCCAAATATAAAAATAACTAAAGTCTGGAAAAACATAATTTCTAAAAATCACCTTAAAGAAGTTGATCTAGTAATTTCGATCGGTGGAGATGGAACATTTTTATCAGCAGCTCATTTTATAGAAAATACCCCCATTTTAGGAGTAAATTCTGATACAAATAGAAGCGAAGGCGCACTCACCACGATTAAATATTCTCAACTAAATAAAAAGATAAGACAAATACTCGAAAACAAGGTAAAAATAAGAGACTACACACGAGAGAAAATAATAATACATCAAAAGAATAAAAAAATAGAAACAGAAAACGCCCTAAATGAAACTTTCTTCGGAAATATAAACCCTCACCACACAACCAACTACGAAATAAATTATAAAAATAAAACAGAACCTCAGAAAAGTTCTGGGATAGTAATCTCTACCGGGACAGGTTCTACTGCATGGTATCACTCTATGGGTGGATTTTCATTTGGTCGAGAAAAAAAACAATTAAGATTTAGAATAAGAGAATTATATAAAAGAAAAATTCACAAATCAAAAATAAAAAAAGGAAAAATAAACCCTAATGAAAAATTAACAATAGTCTCTAAGATAAACCACGCAATAGTCGCAATTGACTCAATTCGAACATACTCAATGTCTAAAAACGACAAAATAGAAATTTCTATCGGCAATCCCCTAAGGGTTATACAATAATTTCCCTAAAACAAATCTTTTTATACTAGTCAAAACCCCTAATTCTATCATGGGGAGATGCCGGAGTGGTCAAACGGGCGACGTTTAGGCCGTCGTAGCTTACGCTTACAGGGGTTCGAGTCCTCTTCTCCCCATTAATTATTTTGCGAATAAAAAACACCTCTTCATTTTGTATTAATTACTTAATAGTAACAAAACCAAAAGATTTATAAATGTCTTTTTGGTAACAAACTTATGAGAAATATATCACGAAATGCAATCGCTGGAGGACTTTTATCATTTTTGGTCGGATGTACATCTTTTAATACTGACAGAGTAGATGTATCTAATGTTAAGTCTGGCTCAGATTATGCCGCACAAACAAGGGGATATAATGTTCCAGTTCTAAGCCCGCTTACAAAAAAAGCGAATGGCATCCAAGAAAGAACACCTTATTTTGTTAAATCAATACCAGCTGGAATGACTGCAAAGGTTGGCGATGAAATACTTCCAAGAACAAGTACAATGGGCGTTTATCTCTGCGAACTAGCAAACTCTGAATTTGACCAAGAAAATGGAGAAGTGACATCGACTGGAAATGGAAAAATGTATTTCCCAGTTAACGTGATCGCTACATCACCGGGAGTAACTTCAGTAAATACTGGCGCCGTTAAAACTACTAGAATAACAATAGGAAGCAACACCAATTCATTTAGGCCATATACAACACAAACAGGTAAAAATTCTTCTGTCGTAACAGTATCTCCTTCAAGAGAAGATATTAGCACTGTAAACTTCAGCAGAATTGGCTCTCATAATTACTTGGTTATCCCTACATTAGATTCTGTTTATTCTGGAACAAATAGTGTTGGCTCTACAAATTTTATGCTAGTTGACCCAACTGAAGGGGCACAAAGAACAACAACATTCGATTCACAAGGGAATGCAAGAGAGAAATTTTCTATAAGAGGAAATATCTCAAGACCCGTTGAAGGAAAACTAGTTAAAATACCATACACGCCAACACCAGCAATAACAAATACTACACCCGCAGAAAGATTAATATTTGGCTCAGTAGATTTCGATGCCCTTGTCCCACTTGTAGAATAATTATTTAAGAATCAACCGTTCCTAATAATACTTTTGTAAAACTAACGGTAATATGCAAAGACTGCTGTGGTTTATCCTCAGAATCAAGACACTTCACCCTTAATACAATCTCATCTCCATCAGAGAAACTGTCCCCAACCAAATACTCTCCATCAACATCACTTGTTAAACTAGAATCAAAAAGACCCCAAAGTACGCCACTCAGTCTTTGTCTGTAAACACTAAGTGAGGCACAATCATTCTCAATTCCCATTTTAATGGGTTCACCGACCGGCAAATCTGGTTTATTTAAAAGCGATGAAGAGGACGTTATATCCTCTATAACATAATTATCATTAAATGTTATTCTTGTTATTTTTTTAATAGTCTGAGCGACTACGACAGGAGTATTAGTTGAGGCATCCGCGGTAGCCGTAACAGCCTTAAGAGGAGCACTATTTTCTAATTTTATCCCCAACATCACCCTAGTCGCAACCTCATACATTCTATATTTCAATAATAAAAGCTCTGCTTTATTCGCATCCGAATAGGCATATTTCATTACATCTTCGATCTTTACCAATAATGGATCAACACTCTTATCAATATTATTGTCTTCCGTTTTCCTTACTTCCTTTAATTTCTTTATATCACCCTTCAGCTCTTCAATCTTCACCGCACTATTATATAAATCGTCTTTATATTGCACATTCGGGTCACTCCCGCTTAAAACTTCCCGAGTATTCGCAATCGTTCCAACTTTTTTCAAAACATTCATCGCGTCATTATTTACCGAACTCAAGTCCAGCCAACAAGTTAGTTTCTGGTCTCCACAAAAGCCCACCGACTTCCAATTAACACTATTCGTTCCCTGCCCAGGATTTTGAGTCGCACACACTCTATTTATTCCTCTCAAGGAAATATCTGGATTAATCGCTTCATCCGCACCCGCTTCCAAATTTGTATTTGCCAACGCCAAAACAGACGGGCTGCCCTGTATACATTCTTTTTCAGTTTCTATATTTTCAGTATTACCCTGTTCTTTAGCATACATATCATGAACTAAATTAATAGTAAATTCAGTAGAAATGGATTGGAACCCACACTCTTCTTGATTATTTATTATTATACACAATTCCTTATATCCTGCAGGCGCGCTAAAATCAATAGCCTCATCTGCCTGCTCACCAAGCGCAATGTATCCCTGTTTTACCACAACAGTCTGCGCAGTTTGATAATAACTAGTAGCTGGTGGATTCTTCAAATAAACAGTATATCTCACACCCTGATCTGTTCCTGCATAAATATGATAATAAACCTTATATTGCGAACTAGCCGGAACAGTCGCATCCGTCAACGGTATTTCTGAAAACTTTCCATAAAACTGCGAAGGAGATTCTGGTTTTAACATAGCATCCAAAGCATTAGCAGACGTAGGTAAAGATGTCCCAATAAAATTCTTACAAAATGACGAACCCACTTCTTGAACATTTCCAAATTTCAAGGCAGTGAAAGAAGTCGATGCATATGTATTCTTAAAATAATCAATACTCTTCTGCATATTGTCCCAAGATCTTTGGAAAATAGCATATTCTCCACCACCTGATTGTTTATTATAGCCTCCCGTATAAGCAAACTCAAATAATTTTGGAATTATATTTTGTATCAACGGCGAAGCCTGTCTCCAGAAAAATTCACATTTGTAAACTGCAGTCATCTCATCACATATACCCACGTGTTTTCCTGTTTTTGCATATTCAGTTAAACAAGCCTGCTGTGCTTTCAAAATAGAAACATATCCCTCAATGCCTGCATGTATTCCCGTTAAGCAAACTGGGATTAAAACATCTCCCTTGAGTAAAATAGAATTAGGAAGACATAAAACCAAACTTCCAATTATTCCAGATTGAATTACATTTGCAACTGGTATCTTCCCACCAAAATTACATCTCGATGGCGGACATATAACCGGATCACAAACATTATACATAATTCTACAATCTTCCGGACTCATAAAATCCTGACACTGGTATAAATCTCCATCTCCCGACATCCCCGCTCCTACATTAATATTATCCCCAACTCCCTGTATATTTACACTGCTAACCCCATCTTTATATTGACTAGCCACACGCTTAATAACATCTTCTGCTTTCTTAGCCATTGATTGTATTTCTGACCTCGTCATTGAACAACCACTAAATGCATCCACATTATTATAATTATTAATATTGAAACTCTGGCAAATATCATCATTACCCTTCATATCCTCTCTACCATTGCTCCCAACATTACATAAATAATAAAATTGCACCGCTCCAGATGATTGATATCCCTGAACACCACTGGATAAAACTCCACCCTGAGTTTGCGGAATATACACATACCATCCTGTATTCAAATCAATCGGAGTAATTGCCGGCATCCCTTTATTCGGTTCGCTATCATAATATCTCACCGTCGGATTTGTATATTTATATGCGCACTTTTTACCTGCAATCTGTGAAACACTAATTTTCCTAAGTAAATCATTATCTAATCCTGTAATTTGATAATTGGAACCACTTGGACTAGAAATGTTATATACACTCGGAACTGGTGTTCCAGCTAAATTTGTAATAACAATCAACTTATAATCAGCCCCAACCATAGTTGTAGCAACCCCAACGTTCTTATCTTTATTAGAATCCAACAATGCACTTAATTGTACAAACCCTTCATTTGGAGATATATTCATTATCTTCCCCTTGAGATTAGTAGCCGCAACAGTTTGATATTTCTCCAAACTATAATCTTTCCTCACATTATCCTGTAAAACAATTGCGCTCTCTTTAAATCCTTCAGGCAACTGATCCGCTATATCTACCAACGCTTGAGATTGCTGTTTATTTTCGCAAGCTGCTCTCAATTGTCCTTCCGTTCTAGTTTTTACATCATTTTTCAAATCTTGAGTTGCACTAGATACCTGTATTTTTTTATTTAACAAGCACTGTCTAACATCTGCCCACGAATTCAAATCTTTCGCCTGAACATTTTCTTTACATCCATCTATCACTATAGAACATGATCCACTCGACTTCCAACTATCCAACTTACCACCATAAGTTTCTATTTCGTCATTTACGCTCTCAACTGCCACAGAGTAAGCATCGACATCTTTTGCAATCTCATCAGATAAGGAATTATAACAAACATCACTACTAGCCTTATTATAGGATTCGCCAGTCTTAGGATTTATTGCACTATTCTCACACTTTGATCTATATACCATCATAACATTCTGTCTTGCAAAACTTTCACCAGATAAACCACTTACAAAATTCTTAACCTGTAGGGCCAACCCCGTAGCTAAACAAACACCCTTCCATTTTTCCACCAAAGATCCAATCTTCGCATTTTTTTCTTCCCATCTTTGTATTGTTTTATTCAATTCACTAGCTCTATCCATTGCTTTTTCTGGATTCAACTGTATAGCTCTTTTTTCAATTCCTATATTATAAGTAAAATTCGCTTCTGAACTCGTTTTCAAATTAGAAACCAAACTAACATACGCAACCTTTTTGACATTTAAATCATTTAATACAACTTTATATTTAATTTTATCAAAGCTAAACTCCTTATATTTCTGAGTACCATCTGAATTCTCCCCAAACATAATATCCTGATCTTTATATTTTAATTCTGTATCATTATAAGCATCAACGATAATCCTATCAACCTTTATATCTTTTATAATCAAATAATCCTTTCTACCTGGATAATTTCCTGCAATTTTAGATAAATTAACACTTTGCCCCACTTTAAAGACAGAACTCCCACTTTCATCATCTTTCACAACTTTTCCATCCACCAACAATTCAACACCCTTACCCGTAGAATCTGTTGGCTTAAACTTAACAACCCCGATAGAATGATATTCATTGTTTACATAAATAGTTCTATACGCATTAGTTGAATCTGTTCTCTGTGCCATCGATAAATCAGATCTTACACCATTAGCATTCGGAGACTCTGGATAAAGTTCTAAAAATCTATTCATTAATTCTATTTTTTTACCGCTGTAATCTAATTTCCCTTCAGATGCCCTAATCAAATCTATTTCTTCTAAAAGTCCTTGCTCTCCGAAAGACTGTTGCGTAGATACGGTTGTTGTAGTTGGCGTAGTAGTTGGATATTGTTTTAATAATTCTTGTATAGCCTCATCTCCTGCTTCAAAATACTCGCTCGCATCATTATTCTCTACAGAACTTGCAACACCACTAATTGGATTGCTGTCTTTATCCACAAACCCATTAAAATTAATATCAGGAAGACTCTCTGTTCTATTTAAAATAATCAAATCATCATTTGTATATTTACCAACTCTTATCGCTACCTTAAGCGCATCCATACTCATGCCCGCAGCCAGTCCATTGAATGTATTTTCTATCTTAGTAGCAATTTGAGAGTAAACAGTTTTATCTGGCGCTGTTTTATCTTTTATCAAAACAACAAATTCTGTACCAACACTCATACCCGCATACTCCGCTCCACTTACGTATCCAGTATAAGCCAAATACAAATTATTATCAGTAGAAGAATTAACAACATCTCCCAAATCACGAATTGAATTTTTATCCCCAACTGTAAAATTCGCTCTATAATTATTTAACAAACTCAAATCGAATGCCTTCCCATCGCAAATTATCTTTACAGTGCCAGTTTCTCCCGCAAAAACATCAAGAGATTTAACAGTACACCTACCATTTATTAATTTCGTTCCAACTCTTGCATCCATCGTTGTGCCATCTATATTCAACAAAACAGAATCTTCCGGAGAAACAATAGAATTTAGTTTCAACTTCATCCCAGCCTGACAATAAAATCCCGGGAAATAAAACTCGCTGCTTGTCTCACCAACCTTTAATTTAACACTTCTAATAACATCTTGGTTATTAGTTAGAACTTCTACAGTCACCTCATCTCTTTGTATATCTACCAACTTCATAACACCTCTTCCTCCCCAGAAAGTTTGTTGAGCCCAATCGGTTTGCCAATCATTTTCATTCATAGTTTGCAAATAAAACTCCGAAGCACCGACGCCAAAAGCCTTTTCTGCATCATAATACATTGTAGCAGTTAAACTTCCAGAAACATTTTTTGCCATAGAACTTTCATTATTCTGTTTTTTCAAAACGATAACAACATAACCAATATTGTTTACAATTGGACTCCCTAATAAAGTTGTATAGCTTTTTAGAGCTGCTCGAGAAGGATAAAAACTAACTCCTGAAATCTCTCCAGGATACGCACCCTTAAATGAAATTGATTTTATAGACGAAACTTTTATTAACGGATTAACTTTGACAGATTCAAGCTGACAAAACACTGGAACATTTTGCTCTTCCAATAAATCGCTTCTCACAACTGCCGGACTACATCCTCCAGGTGGAATCATAACCAAGAAATCAGTATTCCCCTCGCATTGTCCACTTTCCATTTGCTGTGCAAGTGCCGGCCAATATGTAGATATATCCGAAGAAGAATACATACTAGATATACTAGGATTCGTAAATTGATAACCTGGACCAGAAGAACTCACAGTTGTAGCAGCAGGATTGGTAAATGCTGCAGCCCCTACCCCTGCTAATAAAAACATTAACGCAATGCAAATGTATATTTTTAACGCCATCATTCAAAAGTCAAGTCAATCCTTGAAACCTCCCATTCTAAATAATTGTTTTGTAAATCTTCTATTTTTTGTGGAACACCAAACATAGGGACAGATATTTTCAAATATTGAGAATCTAAAAATTGTTCCTCTGTAAAATAATCAAAGGCCTTCCCTCCTCCAACTAATGCCGAATCAATTTCCTGAGCTGGTATATCAATATCATAACACCTTTGCTCTGTTGCCCCAAATACTCCACCAATACTACTAGATGGAACATCCAAACACTTTCTATCTTTTAATCCAGCAAAATTAATCGACGTATTTTTGTAAACAAATGCCGTTATATTATACCCACCCTCTACTAATTTAACAGATTTTTCATCTGGATAATTTAATACAGAACTATAGTCTGAAGAACTAAAAACAATACTCATTTTATCCTGATTGCCCACCGAAACATTCACATCATAAATTTTCTTCATTAATATATTAGCACTCGTCTCTCTATTCGTAGACACACTAACAGAAGCTGGTGCATATCCATCTACATAAGCATCTAAAACACCATTGACGCACATTGGCACATCGAAATTTCCAGAACCACTTACAGAATTGCCTAATTCGCAAGATTGGCCAAGACAACTAAATCTTAAATTTGCCACAATTGGATTTAAATCTAAATCATACACAGAAACATCTATATTTGCATTAGAATTTTCACATATCTGCTCGCCAGAAAGGGTTTCTTCATCAGCCAACAACGCCTCTCTAGACTGACTATTCTTTATAACAGCAACGACTCCAAATTGGAAAAGTTCACCATTGTCATAAAACTGGATTAAAACGGGGAAATTAATATTATAAACAAAATGATACGGAACAAAACACAATCCAAACATCCCAAGCCCCTGCTGATTTCCTATTGGTTGAACAAGTCTATCTCCAAACATTTCTATTCCAGTTGGCCAATTTTTAGAATAAACAAAATTAACATTTTCGTCCACGTTTTCTCCAACATCGACGACAAAATAAGAATGTTGCGGATCATTTAAATCATAATAGTTTCCAGAAACTTTCAGAGATGCAATATTATCTTCCAAACCCTGGCTAATATTTTTCTTGACCTGAGCATCATTAAAAAACATAGGAGTACACGTAAATTCAACTCCAGTAACTGGTGCATACAGTTGCATTACATCTAATCCATATTCTTCCAAAAATGCATCTTCTTTTTCTTTATTATAAACCACAGTAGCTAAATTATAAAATTTACCCAATTTTGAATTTATAGATATTTTATGATTACTAATTGTAGCCGATTGATCCTCAAATGAAATATAAATTGGATTATTTAGCGTAACTTCCACTGATGTATCTCTTATATCCACCTCTATATTTCCGTCGTAAACATCAACATAAATTCCCTCGCTATTTAAGTTATCAAAATTACAAGAATTAATACCTTCTGATATGAATCTTCTTAACTCTGTAGTCATACTTTGTTTTGTGGGCTTCTGCTCTCTCAAAATATTATTTCCAGAAACAAACATCCAATATGGAACCGCATTCCCATAAAAATCCAACTGAGAAGACGATGGCATATACAGGCTTCCAGAATAAAATTCCAACTCATCTAAATATATATATCCGCCCTGTTGCCCAAGCAAACTAATTCCAAGCTTAACCCGTTCGGTTATACACGACTTATAAGCATCCTCCCCAGATTGTAGATCCTTTGAGATTACAGACGAAGAACCTCCATTAAAAACAAAATACAAAATAATACCCACAACTAAAACTATTGCTAAAATTATGAATATAGTTACCTGACCTCTTTTGTTCATCACTCCCATTAAGAAAACAAGAAAAACTAGATATATAAATATATTTGTGACGTCTAATAATGATTCCACCAGGAATTGAACCTGGGTCTAAACCACGTCAAGGTTTTGTTCTGCCATTATACTATGGAATCAATAATTATTCACGGAGCTTTTATTTTATAAGCTTATTGATTAAAAACCCTAGAACATAAATTCTTTTAAATACGTCTCAAGACACCCCATAATGGACCGAAGAACTTTCAACTCCCTTATGCATTTCAATAACGAACGCTGGGCAGCACAAGCATTGGGCATGAGCGTAAATCCATCTAATGGCCCAGATCTAATTGACGACCAAAAAGTTGTTGAAGTTAAGTTCAAATTGGCTCACTCAGAAAGATATACCAACTTATCTTGGAGGGTTTTAGGCCATCAAAAAGACTATGGAAATTTAAAAGAAGCATATTGGGCTCTGGGTACATACACACTTGATCGAGAGATAGCGTCTATAAAAAATTCTACTCACATAAAATCGCTAGAAAGAATGGCGACAAACAGAGAATTGTTCATAGTTGATTGGGATTGGATGAATCAATTTCAAGAATATAGGGAATCTGGAAAAACAGAGATGTCTCAATGGGATCAAATATTAATATTTCCAAAAGGGAGACTCCTGCCGGCTACTAAAAAAACATATCAAGTGACTGGTGGTATTGTTCACATAACGCAAGGAATAAATCCAGAAAGATTCTCAATGAAATAATGAAATCAGCGCTTCCCGCCTTTAACTTGCCCCCAGTGCTCTTTTAAGTAACTAAATTTCAAAGATTTTTTATCTACCCTTGCCAAAATAAGAAGATCATTAAAAAAATCTTCTGGCAACGTTCTATTCTCATTGTAGTAGCTCTTAAGGGTCTCATAGTTTATTTTTAGTCCAAACTGTTTTAATCCTCTCAGCGAAGGCGAACTAGAATTAGAAATAACTAAGTCTAAAAACTTTCTCTGTTGCCCAACTCTAAACTTTATTCTTACCATCTTAATTAACAAATTTACGAAGTAAATTTGACTACTTATCGTGCGGCGAAAGCCGCAATTATCCCACGGTCACTGCGCAACTATAGACACACGAAACTTTATAAACCCATCTAGTAACTCTCATATTATGAAGATTCCAAAAAAAACAAATAGATATTGCCCATATTGCAATAAAACTACTGAACAAAAAATAAAGATAGTTAGCTCTGGAAATAAAAGAGGCGCGTTAAAAAGAGGCGGTATTATGAGAGCAAAACTTAGAGGAAAAGGAAGAGGAATTGGCAATAAGGGTAAATGGGGTTCTAAACCAGCAGTCACTAAGTTCAAAATGAAAACTAAAACAACTAAAAAGGCGAAGCTTCTATATATCTGCTTAACTTGCAATAAAGGCAAAGACAGAAAAGCAGGAATAAGAGCAAGCAAGATGCTACAAGAATAAAATGGCAACAAAAAAGAAATTTATAGATATAGAATTACCAATCGTAAATGAGACACTACCCGCTTTAGGAACGCCAGAAACTTTAGAAAATAAAACAATAAAGCTTGACCTTTCAAGAAAACTTAAAGGCCGAGGATTAGAGGTAGTCTTTCAAATAATTTACAAGGATAAAAAGCTAGTTGCTCACCCAAAAAGCTTGACTTTAATGAGAAGTTATGTTCAAAGAATGATGAGAAAAAGAGTAAATTATGTAGAGGACTCATTTACTAGCTCATGTAAAGACGTACCAGTAACAATAAAACCCTTCTTAATAACACGAAAGAAAGTATCAAGAGCTATCAGAAATAGCCTTAGAAAAACAGCAAAAGAATTCATACTAGAATATACAAAAACAAAAACATACCTAGAATTGGCAGAATCTATCATATTTGGAGAGATGCAAAAGGAAATGTACCCAAGATTAAAGAAAGTTTATCCCCTTTCTCTTTGTGAAATAAGAGTATTAGAAACAAAGGATATCTTAAAGGCAGATTTAACAATAAAAGTTCCAGAAGTCAAAGAAGAAGTAGTGGAACTAACACAAGCAGAAGAATTAGACCTAGCAGAAAAAGAAAAGAAAGCAAAAGAAGAATCAAACTCTACTGATAAAGAAACTGAAGAAGAAAAAGAGGTCGCTTCAGAAGAAGAAAAAGTTTCTGAAAAAAAAGTTAAAAAAGAATAAAATGGCAATACAGCAATGTCTAATACTAATTAAACCCGACGGACTTATCAAATCATTAACTGGGGATATTATCTCTGAACTTTCTAGAGCAAGGGGAAAAATTATCGGATCTAAAATAGTTTCTGTAAAAAGAGAACTCGCAGAAGAACACTATTCTGAATTAAAAGGTAAACTTATAACAAGGCTTGGGGAAGAAAAAGGCACCACTCTGTATAATAGTATAATAAAATATATCCAAGGAGAATATCACACAAATAGAGTAATGGCTTTAGTATATCATGGAGAAAACATAATCGAAAAAATAAGAGAAATAATTGGAAGCACAAACCCAGAAGATGCAGATCCTTCTTCAATTAGGGGAAAATATGGAAGAATCAACTCTAAAACAGAAGTGCTCGAAACAGTAGTCCATGCTTCCGAATCCGAAAAAGATGCCAAGAGAGAAATTCAACTATGGTTTTCTCCAGACGAACTCGCAGAATTAATCTACCCAGTAGAACTGAAGAAAGAGACTGTTGAAAAAAGCTTTTGGAAATAAATACAAAATACTTAAAAACCATCTAAATCTCTTATTTTTACGCCTGCATAGCTCAGTTGATAGAGCATCAGTTTTGTATTAATGTTATAAACAGACAAAGAAACTGAGGGTCGGGGGTTTGAATCCCTCTGCAGGCTTTCTTATATTTTATCATCACTATTTTAAGATTTATCGACTTAAAAAATCAAGAGAATTGTTTTTGGGAAGTTTTTTATAGTTTGAAAAAGATTTAGTTTCATGCCAATAAGAAGAAAAGTTACGGGATTAAAAAGAGGTTCAAAAGGATTTGTTTACCGAATTCCCATTAGCGAACTAGGAAATTTAACTGAAGACGAAGTAAATAGAAATCTTAGAGAGGTTTATGGGACAGACAAATTGCAATTTAACGGAATGAGTTTAAAAGATTATTTTTCAAAATCAAAAGACCCTCATGACGAAATACTTACTATTGAATATACCGGTGACGATCCTAATAACGAAATTAGATTTGGGGACCAATCAAGACTTTGGCGTAGTAAATATGCCCAGGTAAAAAGGAAAGAAAACTATATGGTTTTTCAACCATTGGTTGCAAATCATGCAATTAGTTCAGGGGCTCACACAGCAGGAAGGAGCCATATAATGCCAGACTCATACGATAGCCTGATAAATATTCTAGATACGGGCTTTTATGGAAGTTTTCACGGACGCCCACTATATGGAGACAATATCCTCCTTGAACTAGATTCCATTCGAGCACATTGGGGAGTTAAAAGCAAAAAAGATATAACTTCTGGAGATAAATATAGCATTTGCTTTGTGCCCAACAATGGGAAACTATTCAACTCAAAAACTCGCCCAAGTGGAGGAGAGGGAATAGGATATGTGAATCACGCAACACCCGATAGTATTGCAAAAGTAGTAATTAGAATTCCCACAAATACACCTAAAGATAAAAAAGAGGCAAAAATTAAATATTATAGAGATACAATATCAAAAAAGTATAACCTACCTATTGAAGTTAATGAATCTCGTTATAACGATGGTAATTGGTTTGAATCTGGAAGTGATGTCCTAATAAAAACACACTTCCCTAAAAAACCTTATGGAGATGATGCTTACTTTAATAGAATGCTAGTTAAAACAGATAAGCTCATAGAAGAAAATAAAATGAGTGAAGCTATTAAATGTTTATATGAAATGAGACTGTACTTAGATATGGATTTAGAAGGAATTGATTCTGAAGTAAAAATCGATAAACTTAGAAAAGTTACGATCGATAGATATAAAAAAATATTAGTAATTGGATCTGGAAAATCTTGGGAAGATAGAAGATATTCTGAAGATTATCTTTTAGACAGAATAAAAGAATTAAGGGAAAAGATGAGTTTTGGAAGAAGACTACAAATGAGCGTTCTAGGGGGATTGGAAAAAGTTTTAAAACCAATGCATTTAATCTCCATATTAGGATTAGTTTCGGGTTTATTTCTCCTCCAAACTAATCTTACTGGAAACGCAATTTCAAATTTATCAAATACGGCTTCTTCGTGGATTGGGGGAGTTCTTATTTTGATTGGTGTAGTTGCTGGATTTTTCTGGATGAAGAACAGAAAGAAAAAATAAAATCACCTCTTTTAAAAAATTTATTTTTTGTATTGCTCTTTTAACGCACATGCTGCAAAACCTATTCCTGCAGCAATAATTGCCCCTCCAAACCCGATTCCGAGTGCTGAGCTAGTTATTTCTTGATAGGATGCATTATTTGCTAACTTTTCTGTAAAGTTGTTTACCCCTAGATAAGTTAATACACTACCAGAAAGAGCTATCCCTATTCCCATCGATATCCCGAGAATTTTTTCTTCTAGCTTGCTTATTGATCCAACCCCGCCGTGTTTACCCTCAGGTGCTACTGATCCTTGTGCCATATTTCACCTCCATTAAAATTTAGTTGAATTTCTAAAGCAAAGTATTTCTCTTTCAAACTGTTTTTATTTTTTAATTCCATATTACCTTAGTAAAATATATAAACTCTCTTTTATTATACTTTATGTCTAATACTATACATCAAAATGGACAAACCAGAAGCAACAGCACAACTTGTAAAAGAAGAAATAAACTCTAGCTTGTTTTTAGCTGAAAGCTTAAAGAGGGGAATAATCAATTATTCCGAGTTAACAAGGCAGATATTACCTAAGATAAAAGCCAAGAATAAAAAGGCAAATTTTTCTTCAGTTCTTATTTCTTTACAAAGACTATATGATGAGGTGAAGAATGAAAAACAGTCTATTTCTTTTGAAGAAATATTGAGAGATGCTGAACTAATTATGAAAACAAATATTGTTGATATTACTTTAGAAAGAACAAAAAATGTCGTAAAAAGGATAAATGAGATTTCTAGAGAGATCAGGTGGGACATGGGAGACATAATGTTTACTATCCAGGGCACTTCAGAAATAACTATAATATGTGATAAAAAGAATTTTAAAAAATTTGAAAGTATAAAGAAAAGTATTATTGAAACCCAAGAAAATCTTGCAATACTTTCTTTAAGAGAATCTCAAGATTTAAACGATTATTCTAAAAATACTATAGGATTTCTTGCGCATCTTCTTTCTCTTTTATCAGACAAAAAAATAAATATTGTCGAGTTAGCCACCACATTTAAGCAAAATATTTTTATTCTAAAAGAGGATGATTTATCCATGGCTTATATTACCCTAAAACATGCAATAGATTTTTTTAATAAATAAAAACTCAGGCGGAGGTTATAGCTTATTCTAAATAATATTATTGCTTAGGCCCGATATGCAAAAACGTAACAAACCATAACCCCAAAGCAAAGAAACTGAGGGTCGGGGGTTTGAATCCCTCTGCAGGCTTTCTTAAGAATTAAAATTTAGAACTACTCTTCGTCTGTAATTCCATCAACGTCTTCTCTGGCTTGAGCCAATGCCTCTTCTTCGTCAGCTTGCTGTTGTTCTTCTTCTGAAAAAGATTTGGCACCTGCCATCTCCATAGAATCTTGTGCAATAATTTTTTTCTTCCCCGATTTAAAATCCTCCAACTCATCCTCTATCCTCTTTACCGTATCACTTATCGTCTTTTGTTTCCTCGCATCTTTATATATCTTAGAAAAGTAAACCATTTCCTTATAAATCATATTTAACAAATACACTCCTCCAATTATAACCGCCACATATATTATTCTCATAATCAAACTAGTTTCATTAGAAAATATGCCATAAACCACGATTGCTAGCCCCAATGGTACCCTTACCACAGAAATCAACAAAACTATAGCCAAAAATAAAATCAAATTTATACACATCATCACACCTGGCCTTCTAATAAGTTCCCCAAAATCGCGTTCAGACCTTTTTACTAATATAATTGAAGCCATTATAAACATAACAAGCCCCCTAATTATTCTAAAGCAAAACACTACAAGAACGACCCAAAATATAAAGGCTAAAAAAAACTTCCAAGAGAACTGATAATTTATTCCCAAAAGATATCCAAAAACCTGCTTATGTAAAATTAGATAATTATGAACTGGTAAAATATATTTACCAAACGGTTGAGACTGTGTAATTTTAAGCCATTCTTGTTTTAAATATTCACTTCTCGCCTCACTACTACTAAGAAATCTATCTACTTCCTGAATACTCTTGTCTGCAGTATTGGCAACATCCTCCACCTGGGAATCAATACTAGCGCTAACCCCTATAACAAATGAAAATATATTAATCACTAGCAATAACATAAAAAATAACTTCATTACTCTTTTCATAAAATATAGACAAATTGAAAACTTTTAAATCTATCCAGAACAGCATTTAATTAAACACTTTATGTAAACTATGTAGTAGTAACAAAAACAAAAGATTTAAATACCCCCTCCACTTAGAATAATCATACAAAAAGAGCCAGGAAAATAAAACACCAAAACTCTTTTTACAACAAAAAACATGACAAACACATATTCATACATGAGCCCAAGGGCAGCATCTCTTATGGCTTTAGCCAATGACATGAGGGCAGAAAAGGATGCAAGAAGAACAGAATTAAAAAATAGCCTCGAGAAATATGTTGGTGCTACTGGAGTTCTGGGTGCCACAACGGGATATTTACTAGGCGGACCAGTCGGTGCTTTAGCAGGCGGTACGCTTTTATCAAAACCATTATACGCTCACACTAAAGCAGCAGCTGAAACTGGATTAAGCTACTTATGGAGCGGAGTTAAATACGTCGGAAGAGGAATTAGAGAAGGAGCAAAACTAGCCATAGCAGCTACATCAAAAGGGATCGATGCTTATACATCCTGCCAGGAATATCATCAAATGCTAGATAATTTCTACTCGAAAGTAAACGAAGGAAAGGAGATTGACGATCCTAGTAGAATTATAGATCCAAGAGAAGCAAGAAAAGCACAAGCAACACAAGCTGAACAAACATTGGATGGCTTAAGAAAGAAGGAAAGAAGGAAATTTAAAAGAGAAGAAGATATTTTCAATAAAAAAATAAAGAAACTAAACCCATACCAGATTAAACTAGTAAGGCATTCAAGAAATTTACTTGAAAGAGCAAAATATAGGCTTGGAATCGACACGAAGCCGGTAGCTAATGACATAAACGACTATAGAAATGCAGCACAAGCTTATGCGCAAACTCACCCAAGCCCAATAGGAAGACTCGCAAATGGCCTAGCTGATACAAAAAGAATGAAAAAATATGAAGCTACAGCTGCACAACTTAAAACGGCAGGAATTACTGATGCTAACACACTATTTGCTTACTCCATACAAAACGGATTAATAAACGAAGCATACGACTTATTTGCAAAGAAACAAAAACAAAGTGCTCCGAAGTTCGGAGTTCAAACAGATGAAAATGGAAATATACAATTGGGACTTGCACCTGGCGCGGGAATAGAAGATTTAGCAAAATATATACAAGCAACACAATTATTAAGAACACTTAATAACGACCGTCAAAACGAGGACCCCGAAAGTCTACTAATCAGAATACTATTAGCACGAATGCACCGACCAGGTGCTTCCTAAACTATCTTCTTCTAACAACTTGCCCTTCAATTTCTTGCTTTCTTGCACCAGCCTTCATATCTAAAAGCCTTTTCTCGAGATGTATTTTTATTCTATAATTAGAATAATTTTGTATTAGCTGGGGTAAAATCCCAATTAATATACAAAGAATAAGTGAATGAGCCAGAATACTAATGTCTAGAAATTGAAAACTTAATATCTGAACAATTCTGTTTAAAATAGGAATATACATTAAAACAAAAAATACGATTGCTACTAAAAAAACCTTCCAAAATCTTCCCGCCATAAAATTAATCCACTCTACACTCGTCCTTAATTTCAAGTCCTTTTCCGGATCATACGACTTATATTGTTTTTGATTAACAAAAGAGCATAACACTAAATAAAGATTTCTAAATTTACAAAAAATCCATAAAATTAATCCTGCAAAAAATCCCACAATTAAACCATATTCAGAATTATTAAATTTTTGATAACCATCAAACCCCAGCAAATCTCCAGATATAAATTTAGAAACATCTTCTAACTCATTCCAAGAACTTCTTTCAAAACTTAAAATTCCCCAAACAGAAATATCGCTCTGTTTGAGAGCCAAATAATATCTTCCCAAAAAACTAACATCATTTTTCCCAGCAGAATAATTACTATTTATCACATCTATTTCAGTTTTACTCAATTCTGCCGAAACAACTACAAAAGATAAAAAAAACAATAAGAAAAGAAACAATAATTTTTTCATTATTGACTCCCAAGCGTTCTTGCAGCCTTAACTCCAGCCTTTACTTCCAGTAATTTAGTATATAATTCCTTTCTAATCTTATATCTGCTATACGATTCAATTGCTGTAGGCAATAATCCAAAATAAAATGCAATTATTATTGCTCTAATTAAAACCGGAATACCTATCTCTACACCTAAAAACTTACTAAACGTGATAAACTCAATAGCAGTTTTTAAGAAAGGTATTTGTAAAAGCACTGCATAAAATGCACCAATAACAATCGCCTTCCATGGAATAATCCCACTAGCAATAATAGATAGCCAACTTGATTTAAGTTTACCCATGTTTTCTTTTCCGGGAATATACAAATTATTTTTCATTTTTGTTCTAAAAAGTTGTCCTATTTTTTCAGACTCGAAAGCTAAAATATAAATTAACCACAAAAATATTCCCGCGACAAATCCAGTTAGAAAATCTAAGAAGAAATCTCCCATGGTCTGTTCAAATCCTAACACCTTGCCAACATCACGCAAAAGCCTGCCGCCCCATCCCAATTCCTTGCCACAACCCAAAACGTTGCCCCTCATCCAGTTCCAAGCTGGCCAAAGAGTGCTATTCATAAACCCCGTACCATTGGCGGCCTTCGCCAACTGATCAGATGTGATAACACAACTTTTTATTCCAAGCATGCCCCAATAAATGGAAAATGCAACCAAAATAATAATCACAGCCGACAAAAAACCCTTGCTAATTTTACTCTTCTTCGATAAAAAAAACAACAACGCAAAAATTGCGATTAATATAACTATCCCAAAAATATAACTACCACTATCAATAACCTCCTTCCCAGAGAAATTAATAAATGATTCCCACCAACTCATACTAATTCAATAGAATTAACGTTTAAATATTTAAGCACGACCCATTTCCTTCAGAACTTCTTCTCCGGCTACCTTTTCCATAGCCTTTTTGTACAACCTTCTCTTCTTATTATATCTAGATATCATCGGCCAAAACTGTACTAGCATAAACAAAACAAACGTACAAAGTAACGCCCTCCAGAATAACGGTGCAAATAAAACTTCTAAAGTTAAAAATGATAGTATAACATTTATTACAGGAACGGAGCCTAAAAATGGATAAAGAAGGAAAAGAATAAATTCAACAGAGTAGAGTCGACTCTCAAAATTATCCATCAGGGAAAATGTTAAACTTCTCGCGGCCGGAACCCTGGCCGGAAACAACGACCCATATAAATTCAATAGATTAAAAGAAAAACCCCTACTATATTTCTTTTTCATCAAATAATCCATCCTAATCCAAAGCATTATAGTAAAAAATATTAAACACATAAATGCAAACAAGCTATTTCTAGTCATAAAAAATCCAGGAATAAATGCGATTGCTACTGCCCCTACAATTATTTTTTTTAAATAACCCCAGTGGGACCTTGTCAATTTTTGAATAAAGAACCCAACAATTAAATTCGATATAACAAAAACAAAGGCCAATACAAGGATAAAAGCAAAATCTCCCAAGTCAAATCCATCCCCCTCCTCAATAATTCTTTTTAATGGATAAACGGACCATATTCTAAACGGGAAAAAAGCTAAGGGCATTGGGAATAATTTACTCTCGCCAGAAAAAGTATTTGTTCCAAACATCCAACCTATCTTGATACTTGTTTGGTTCTTTGTAAAATTCCAACCCCTACCCACACTGTCTTGAAACATATCCAAAGAACACGGGTCTACATAAAAAAACGCTTCCCAGAAATCCTTACTCAGCCAAGGATTATCTCCAGGTTTATATGTAATTTCATTATTATCCACATAATTCTCCCTCAATGCAACACACTCCTCCGATCTATTAAGCCTAATAAATGTTTTATTAAAATTCTCTGAATCTTCACCCAATTTTAGAATGTATTCATTGAGCACACTCTTTTTATCTATACCCTTAATATCTCCAGTATTTTTCAAAAATTTATAAGCATGACTATCGTATATTATAACATCTCCAGCGTTAAATGTAAAACTTATCACTGCTTCCTCCGCATTAGAAAAACCTATTAGACTAATAATTTGGAAAATAAAAAACAAGGCCAATACAAAATAAATCGCACTCTTTCTTTTGTTTAACACCATATAAAAAATAGAAAAACAATATTTATAATCCTATCCTTATTTCTTCGTTGCCTCTGCGTCAACGTTTACCTTACCAGAAGACCTTTCTACTTTGTCTTTATATCTATCTAAATCAGAAACCTGCGTAGCATTTGCAATCCACCTAACCGTCTTTTCATTCATAATTACAAACCACATAAATACTGCGACAGTAACAACCAATAGCATAACCATTACTATAGTATCCATGCTAGAAACTATATCCCCCATATCACCATATTCCTTTCCAAAAATAAAGGGAACCACTCTATACATCCACGTTGGTACATTATCTACAGAAGGGAAAATGACATATGAACTCCACATCTTCAATAACAACATTCCACCAATTTTAATAAACAAAAATATAGAATAAATCAGCCATGCCAATCTCTGTAATAAAATACCAAAACTATTCATCGATATCGAAACAGAATAGGTAATAAATGCAAGAGCAATCATAGGCAACAAAATAGAAATAGTTAATCCCAGCGCCTTATACGACTGAAGTAATGTAATAAATTCAGAATTATTAATCATTACAACCGCCAAAAACCCAATAATTAAGGAAAGTAAAAATCTCAATCCCGAATTCTGTGGGAACTTAGCCACACTCATACCAGAATATATTAGCAAGATAACAAGGAGCAACATCATCCATCTTGTAATAACCCCCAATGTATTCATATCGTCACTTGTTAAATCCCCGCCATCACTTTCCGCCCAAAAAACATTTAAAAGAAGTTTTCCAACCTTTGTATCCTTAAACTCTGCTGCACTAGCACTCTGTATACTTATTACGAACAAGGATACAACCAAAAGAACAACTAACAATACACCAAACTTTTTATCCATGAAAAACAAACAACTTATACCTTTATAAATATTTCTCCATTTCATTTTTAAGTTAAAACAAAACCTATAAAAAAGACCCTATCCTCTAAAACACATGTTTGACAATTTCCTAACAGGCATAACAGAAAAATACATAGCTAACCAAGACCTAATCCTAATACTGGTTCTAATTCTTATTTTCATTGTGGTTTATTCCCTACTTACTTATGTCAACTTATTTAAAGACAATAAAAAAATAAACGCACTCATAAGCGTGTGTATATCTTTTATGTCCGTATTTTTTATGAAAGAAAGCTGGATTATATACACATATATACTACCATTCAAAACTATAGCGCTTATACTATTTTTTATAATTCCACTATTAATTATATTAATAATAGCCCATAAGAATCATATGTCTGCGGTCGGAAGAAAGTCACTACTAGCCATTTTCCTAATAATACAAGTATTCATCACATTTAAAGATTCCACCACTTTCTCATTTGAAACCAACGAATCAAAATATATCCTCGTAGGCATAACTCTTTTATTAATCCTTTTAGATACTCCAATTAACAAATTAATAAAAACCCTAAAATAGCCTCAGTGCCTTCTATATCCAACAACTTTATCGCCTTGGTAAATTGGAACCTCTTTCGTCCCATTCGTATCCTTAACTAGAATCAAAACCAGTAAACCAATAACGACCAATCCTCCGGCTATATATATTCCCCACGCACTCAAAACTATAGAAGAAAATCCAATTTTAACAGCAAAATTTTGCAAGGGAATTATTTTAGAACATGCGCCAAGTAAAATTCCTAACGCAACCAATATAAATCCAATCACCTTCATCTTAACAAAAATGAATGGAACTATTTAAAACTTATTATTCTTCCAAAATCTCTATTTTTTTGTCCTGAACCAATATTTCAACTATTTCTTTATCTAAATTTGCCACCTCTCCCTTATTAAAGGGACCAACAGCATCACCTTCCATATTTAAAAATTCTTCAACCCTATTAGTAAATTTAACAAGTTTAAACCTAGATTCTGTTCTATCTCCAGACATAGACTCACCCAAATTCTTATCTGCCTTCTCTAAGCTTTTCACAATATCTTCAAATAACTCCTTCTCAAAATCTAATAAATTTTCAAAATCCTTCTTACTAATCCCCGTCTCAGAAGCAACGAAAGATAGATTCAATATTTTCTTCCTTCTTCTTAACAAAAGCTCCTTAAACAATGCCATAGCATTTTCCAGCTTCTTCTTATTTTTTATAACAATATCAGAAAACATATCATCTTCCTTATCCGAAAACTTCTTTTTCTCTGAAAAGTACTCCGAAACCTCTAATAAGAAACCCTTCTTAAGCAACTGCAAATCATCACTATATCTCTCCTTTCTCAACGCCTCATAAAGATCATTATACGTAATCATACCAAAAAGGAAACACTTAGCTTTAAAAGAATTTATGTTCTCTCCAGAATAGAAACAAAACATATTTAAATAATAAATCTAAATAAAACAGATGAATCAACCCCTACTTTTTCTCAGAAACAGTTCTGAGATATTCACCTAAATAAATCAAGAGAAACAATATTTTAAAAAGTATCTATAAAAAAGGGTATTGCTTCTAAAAAAATACCTCTTTTATAAAAAAGTTTTAGCCAATACCAAAAATTTATGAGGCAATGATCCTGTCATTTCTGAGTAATTTATTCTAACTCGTTAAGGTTTTCATAAATTTTTCCTTGCGCTCTTCCAAGTCCTTCAAAACCAGGAGTTAGTTTATCTCTTGTAGGTAGACGAATTTCATAGAAATTATGTCCATCTTCAAATTCTAATACTCTCGCTATTATTCCCTCCGCCCTACTATCGTCTCGAATAATTTTATACCCACTTTTCACTCTTGAATTGAATGTTTCAAAGCCTTCTATATCCATGTTTGGATATCTGCAAAATCCTTTCCACGCATGATTACAATTGTCTGCAAAATTTGGAAGTACTCTTTGATTTTGAACAACTCGATTTTCATCTGTATAAACCAATGTAATTCCGTATCTGTTTTGAAACACTTGGTCTAATTCAATTTCTCTAGTTGTATACCCTGTTTCTCCTTTTCTTCCAAAAACCCCCGTCAAAAGAGCTGTTGCTAAAGCTATTGGAGCCAATATTTTTGTAAGCTTATTTATTAATCCCATTTTTATTTACACCTCCTTTTAATTCATTAAAGAAAAAGCTGGTTTCAACTAGTCTTCTTTCTTTTTCAAACATATCTTGTTTTTTCATTTCCATTTTGTTTTCTCTTAAGCAATCTTTCAATTGCTTAATTATCTAACAAAAAACACACTATTTAGATATATCCCCCATTATTGGTAGGGGCAATAAAAAGGTTTAAATAGTAAAAAATTATGAGGATGTTATGTTAAACGAACTTGAAAATAAACTTAGAAAAATTGGGCTTACGCAGAATGAAACTAAGGTTTTTATTGGTCTTCTTAAAATCGGAGAATCTAAAACTGGACCTCTGATAAAAGATTCTGATGTGGGCTCAGGTAGAATCTATGAGATTTTAGATTCATTGATAATGAAGGGGTTGGTTTCTTTTGTTACTAAAAATAACGTCAAGCATTACAAGGCTCTTCCTTTAGAGAAAATTTCTAGTTATATTGAAAATAAAAAACACCAATTAGATTTACTAAAATTGGATATAAACTCTATCATTCCTTTGGTAAATAAGGAGGTAAATGATAAAAAAGGGACAATTGTCGAAATTTATGAAGGAATTGAGGGGATAAAAATTGCATTCGAAAAAGAACTTGAATTTCCAAAAGGAACAGAGCTTTTTTGTTGGGGAATAGATAGAATTGAAACATATGATAAAAAGATTATTGATTATTTCACTTATAATCTATTTAAAAAAAGAAAAAAATTCAAAATAAAAAAGATATTTGATGATTCTGCCAGAGGGGAAAAAGTATTCTTCGAAAATTCACAAATTAAATATGAACCTAATGGTTCTCTTTCCGACATAGATCTAATAGGAGATTTAACAATAATTTACATTCACCGAGGTAAGAATCTGGCTATTGCAATAAAGGATGAAGATATTGCGAGTTCTTTAAAAGGAGCATTTATGGAAATCTGGAATGTAATTAAATAGAAATATTTTTCCTTGCCAAAATCGCAGAACTTGTGGAAAAGAAGCAAAAAACGGTGGCACACTAAAAACAAACTCTCAAAAACACAAAGTCTTCTCGCCACATTTACATTATCACCACATTAGTCAAAATAAAAAACCTATTTCTGAAACCCTAACCTTAAAAGATTCTCATGGGAAAAATTATTTTCCACTCATTTTCTCCCACGCCCACAAACAAATAACATATTCAAAAATACAATCGAAAGCTTTATATATCAATTGATATACATAAAAATATGGAACAAGAAATAGAAAAAAATCCTTTCGCGAGAAGCCCTACCCTGGGAACTGTTCTCATGGTAGAAAAATTCATAGATGACAACTCTGGAGAATACAACATCAGAGAATTATGGCAAAAACTTCCCAAAAAGGTAATGTGGCAAACATACATGGTTATAATAGACTATTTACAAAGTATAAATAAAATAGCACTAGATAGAAATGATACAGTGGGATATATTTGGAATCCAGAATTAGCTAAAAAACTAAAAAACCTAAAGAGAATAGAATTAAAAACATAGCTACCATAAATAAACCATGTTCAAATTCCTTAAAGAAAAACTACACAGCTGGAAAGAAAAGCTAAAGGAAGAATTTTCAGAGGCCTCACAAGATCATCCCATTGGGAAAACTCCACCCGTAAAACCAAAACAAACCAAAATAAAGCCAAGGAGCAAAACTCCTACTAAAACCCCAAAAACAGAAAAAAAGAAAAGAACACCCAAGCAAGACAAAAAAGAAAGAGAATTATCTGAAAAAATAGTAGAAGAAATAAAAAAAGAACAACCAATAGAGTCTCCCGAGGCTCGAATAGAAGCTTTGCAAGATAATCCCAATAAGAAGGGATTTTTCAAAAAATTATTCTCCCACGCAGAAGAGAAAAACGAAATACCCAAAGAGGAACCTACGGAACAACACTCTTTCTTCGACAAATTTAAGAAAAAAGTTACAGAAGAAAGATTCGACGAACTTTTCACAGAACTAGAAATGATAATGCTCCAGAATAACGTCGCCTACGAAGTAGTTGAATTCATAAGAGGGAAATTAAAACACGATTTAGTTGGTAAAAATTTATCTGAAGTAAGTATTGAAACAAAACTAAAAGAAGCACTAGAAGAAATTCTAATCAATCCTCCAAACTTGATAAAAGAAATAAGGGAAAGCTTGAAAAATAAAAAACCATATGTAATCGCTTTCGTGGGAATAAATGGCTCTGGAAAAACAACTTCAATAGCAAAAGTTGCTCACTTATTAAAAAAAGAAAAACTCTCTGTTTGTTTAGCAGCAGGAGACACATTTAGAGCAGCCGCAATTGAACAACTTGAAATTCATGCTAATAAATTAAATGTTCCAATAATTAAGAAAGATTATAACTCAGATCCAGCATCCGTGGGCTTCGAGGCAATAATTTATGCAAAGAAACACGCAATCGATGTAGTTCTCATAGACACCGCCGGAAGAATGAACACAAAAGAAAGCCTAATGAAAGAAATGGAAAAAATAATCAAAGTTTGTAATCCAGATAAAAAAATATTTCTAGGAGAATCTATAACTGGAAACGATGCAACCGAACAAGCTCGTTCTTTCAATCAACACATTTCAATCGATGGTATAATCTTAAGTAAGGCCGATATAGACGAAAAAGGCGGAACAGCACTTTCTGTATCTTACATTACTAAAAAACCAATATATTTCCTAGGAACCGGTCAACTATACGACGACCTAGAAGTTTTTGATAAAGATAAAATGATTAAAAGATTAGGGTTATAATTAATCCAACGAATAGGTTCTTCCCGCACGATATTCCTCTGGAACAGAAATATTTCCTATTGCAGTTATTTCTTTTACGGGCACGACATATGGACTCAAAACATTCCCTTCCTTGTCTTTACTAATTGGATTCTCAACATCCACTAAATAAACCCCATCTCCACGAACAACTAAATTAAAAGCATGAAAGTCAGCGCCCCGCTCATTATCCAATTCAAGAGCGCCACTAATTAAATAAGAACTCTCCGCCCGCTGTGCTGCCAACTGCACCAGAATGGATTTCTCAAAACATTGACCAACTCCCGCCTTCATAACTTTAGAAAAAGGAATAAATTCAGATCCCTTGAAAAGGGCCATTATTTCAAAACTGTTAGATCGCAACGCATTATGTATAACTCTATACGGGATAGCCCCTATGGGAAAAACACCCAATCTTTCATCCACATTTATATTATCGATTTCATATCCAAGATTGAGACCTTTCATTAATTTTGAACCCCTAGAAAGCCGATTCACAACGGCACTAGGTTTAGCTCTAGAAAAATTCTCTAAATATTCAATAATTTCTTTTTTATTAGACATACACAAAAAGGTCAATATAACTATTTAAACTTTTCTATTTGTGACTACTTATAAGTAGCATAATGAACAACCGAAAACCCAAAACTTATTAATCCTCATTTTGCTGCTAATTCTATGTTAGAAAAAGTATCAGAAGCACTCACAGGCGGAATAAAAAAGATAACGAACGCCATTTTTGTAGACAAGAAACTCATAGACGTAGTCATAAAGGATTTGCAAAGGGCACTTATCGAAGCAGACGTTAATGTAGAACTCGTCTTTAAACTAAGTCAAAAAATCAGAGAAATTGCAATTGATGAAAGCATCAAGGGAATTGACAAAAAAGAACAACTAATAAAATTAATTCACGACCAAATCGCAATTCTAATTGGCAAAGGAAAAGAGCTAAAATTAGAAAAAAAAGAAAAAATATTATTACTTGGTCTCTACGGATCCGGAAAAACCACAAGTATAGCCAAATTAGCATTCTATTACGCTAAACGAGGGAGAAAAGTCTGCGCTTTAGGTTTAGACACCCAAAGACCTGCAGCTATGAAACAATTACAAGACATGTGTGAAAAAGCAAAGGTTAAAGCTTTCATAGATGAAAAAGAAAAAGATCCCGCAAAGATAATAAAACAATATGAAGAAGACTTAAAAGACTATGATTTAGTTCTAATAGATACGGCAGGCAGAGATGGATTAAACGAGGATTTAGTTTCTGAAATAAAATCAATCGAGAAAAAAATAAAACCAACCCACAGAATTTTAGTTCTTCCTGCAGATATCGGACAAACTGCAAAAACACAAGCACAAGAATTTCAAAAAGCACTTTCTATAGACGGAGTAATTATAACAAGAATGGACGGTACAGCTAAAGCGGGTGGCGCTTTAACCGCTTGCGCCGAAACAAACGCTCCGGTCTTCTTTATTGGTACTGGAGAAAAAATCCACGAATTTGAAATATTTAATCCAACTTCTTTCATCTCAAGACTATTGGGAATGGGAGATCTAGAAGGATTATTAGAAAAAGTTCGTTCTGCGGTGGATGATAAACAGCAAGAAAAAATCGAAGCAAGATTAAAAGAAGGAAAATTCAATTTACACGATTTATATTCTCAACTTGAATCAATGGGACAAATGGGAAGTATGGATAAAATAATGAGCATGATTCCTGGATTTGGAAATGCTGCAGCAAAAGTTCCAAAAGATGTTATGCAAAAACAAGAAGAAAAAATGAAACACTGGAAGTATGCTATTCAATCAATGACAAAAGAGGAAGTTGAAAACCCCGAATTATTCGACAAACAAACAACTAGGATCCAAAGAGTCTCAAGGGGATCCGGAACAACAACATCCGAAATCAGAGAACTATTGAAACAATATAAAATGATTAACGAACTAATGAAATCTCAATCTTCAATGACCGGACTCCAAGAAGGAAAAATCGATAAAAAGATGATGGCTAAGTTTGCCAAACAATTTAAAGGCAAAATAAAGATGTAGAGAATCAAATAAAAACTTTTATTATTTTAAGGTAAAATTCCGTTTCCAAGAGCTGGTGTATCCAAACTTCCTTCAGCTGCTTTATAATAATCTTTAGCATTAAATCCAAACATTCCCGCAACTACATTCCCAGGGAATCTCATAATACCCGTATTGAATAATTGTATAGCTTTAATATATTCTCCCCTAGCAACAGTAATTCTATTTTGTGTTCCAACCATTTCATCTCTTAAGGCAGCATAGCCTTGACTTGCCTGTAGAGTTGGATAATTTTCAGCAACAGCATTAACAAAGGCATTTATTCCGCTATTCAATTGTTGACCCGCTGTATCTTTTACAAGTTGATTTGCTCCTGCAGAACTTGCCCAAGCAGTCCTTGCAGCAATTACGTCCTTAACAAACTTAGTTTCAACTCCAACCTGACTTGAGACAGTGTCAATCATTCTACCAATTACATCGTTCTGTCTTTGATATTGATTTTCAACCTCGCTCCACTTACCATTAATATTCTGATCCATAGAAATAAAATTATTATAAGAACCCACAAGCCAAAAAACCAAAAGTAAAACTACAACACCAACGCCAATCCACACCTTAGTTGAAGTCTTCATCCCTTTTTTCTTTTCCATAATTAATACCAGTTAATCCTCATTTAAAAACCTAACGCCCAGCTCCTCCGCCGCCGCCCATTCCCCCACCAAATCCTCCTCCGAATCCGCCACCAGAACTTCTATTTCTACCACCGAAAAGTATAGAATATAATATCATCCTCACGACAAAATCAATAAAAAAGAAAGCCAAGAAATCTCCAAAACCTTTTTTACCCTTTCTTTTAGAAACAGAATATAAGAAAAATGCAAATAAAATAAATAAAGCAATTACAAATATCGCCCCTCCAAAACTTCCACTCGAACTAGACCCACCCGCTTGCCCAGATAAAATTTCCTCCTTATTTTGCTCAGCGACGTCCGAAACGCTTCTTATAAAAGAAATAATCCCCTCACTAACGTTTCCAGAATCTCTTAATGGAATATAACTCTCGTCTAGCATTCTTCCAATTTTAGAATCTGGTAAAATCCCCTCTAGCCCGTATCCGACACTAACCCAAATTTTATTTTCTGCCTTACAATACAACGCAACCAATCCATTATTCTTATCTGCCTTACCAACCTTCCACGTATTCAAAATATCTATTGCATACTGGCTTGGCCCACCTTTTGAAGTGCATTCATTATCTGTAACCACTACAAACTCTGCAGTTGTATCTGCATCAACACTAGACAACAACCCCCTTAACTCTCCAACTTGTAAGCTACTAAAAACTCCCGCAAAATCATTTACATACTTATCCTGATAACTTGGAACAGCCGCAAAAACAAGACTAATGCTAAATATAAAAATAAAAAATACCAAATAATTCCTCAATTTCATAATAAATCAAATAAAAGAGAATATTTAAAACTAATGAAAGAATAAATTTATATGACAAAAACACTAGCACGGGGTGCAGAAGCAATAATAACCCTAGACAAAGATATTGTAACTAAAAATCGTATTCCTAAGGGCTACCGTCTAAAAGAACTAGACGAAAGAATAAGAAAAAGAAGAACGGAAAAAGAAGCAAAAATATTAGAAAAAGCATCAAAAATAATAAACGTTCCAAAAGTTATCAATCAAACGAAATTCGAATTAGAACTAGAATATATTAACGGAGATAAGCTATCTGACAAACTTAACTCCTACGAAGAGAAAAAGCAATTTATTGTTCTAAAAACACTCGGAAAAGAAGTCGCAAAACTCCACCAAGCAGATATAATTCACGGAGATTTAACAACATCTAACACGATCTTAAAAGACAAAGATGTTTATATAATAGATTTTGGATTAGGGTTTATCTCAAAAAGAATAGAAGACAAAGCAGTAGACTTGCATTTAATCAAACAAGCTCTAGAAGCTAAACATTTTCAAAACTACGAAAAATTATTTGAAAAATTTTTAGAAGGATATTCAGAGAATTACAAAGAAGCCCCTCGGGTCCTAGAGCAACTCAAAAAGGTTGAAGGAAGAGGTCGTTACAAGCATTAATCCTTTGTGTATTTAATCCACTTTCCCTCGGAAACAACTTCTATTTTACCATCGTCAAAAACAACAGCAGAATTGTCATCAATAGCATACAAATCCTCATCTATATTTTTAAAAACTTTCGTCAAATACTTTTCGTTTACCTTTGGAAAACACGAAGAATTAAGATGTGGTCTAATATCAAAATTAATTAAACCTAAACCGCTCGGAGGGTTTTTCACTTCATCACCATATAAACTAAACAAATATTCAGAAGATGCTTGAATTGACTTACTAAGAATTATACTCCCAGCGCTAATACCCACATACACTCTTTTTTTTAATAATTTAGGCAGCTCTTCCGTAAGCCCGGACTTAATAACCCATTTCATTAGGTAAGTTGTATCCCCGCCACCTACTAAAATCACGCTCGCCCACTTTAATTTCTCAAGCCAAATACTTTTCTCCAATACAGAAATATCCACCACATCCACTTCACCTAATTTTCTACAATTGTCCAAATCTTTCTGCAACCAAGATTTATCTTCTTCTTCATTTGCAGCAGTAGGGATAAAGGCTATTTTGATTTCCCCACCAGCCAACTTTTTCAAAGCATCAGCTATGGACTTATTGGTAAACCCCGCAGACGTCAATAAAAACTTCATAAATAACAAAAATACTCTAGTTTTATAAATTTAATTAAAACTTAACAGCCGTTCCGAAACAAGAAATCTCAGAAGCTCCTTGCATAATCATTGAAGTAACAAATCTAACTCCAACAACCGCATCTGCGTTCATAGAAATCGCCTCATTCATCATTCTATTATATGCCTCATCTCTTGATTGAGCAAGCAAATCAGAATAACTTTTTATTTCTCCACCAACAATATTTTTGAAACTAGCCATAATATCTCTGCCAATATTTTTAGCCCTCACTGTATTCCCTCTAACTATACCCAATATCTCCTTAATTTTTTTCCCAGGAACCTCTTCCGTAGTTGTAGAAATTATTTTCTTCATATTATTTTTTACCCTTCTTACTTTTTATATCTTTCCATCGTATCTGTTCAATCTGCTCTGCTTTTCTAGAATGAAATAATATTGCAACGCCAATACCCAAACAAATTACTGCATAAAAAATAATAGGCCATACAAAAAAAGATGCTACAGCTAATGTTAAACCGCCTATAATAAAAACAATCCCCGCTATTATTGCCGCCACATCTCTATTGTCCATAAATTAATTAACAAAAAGAACTTTTTAAATATAGCCCCACCCGGATTCGAACCGGGGTCACAGGCGTCAAAGGCCTGTATCCTTGACCACTAGACTATAGGGCTTTTAGGAAACCGAAGTTTCCATGGTCCAGTCCCTAGACTAAACCGTTAATATTCTCAAAATTTGGTCATTTTTAAGGATTGTGTTTATCAAGAAATTTATAGCTTTATACCCGAATCCCTAACGTTCTTATCGTGCTGATCCATATCCCCACAAGTCAAACAATCAAAGCAAGTATGTACCGTTCCATTCTTCTCTTTCACGTAACCAGTTCCATGGCACTTGGGGCAATTTAAATTTGACATAAAAAATAGTAGAATTGGGCATATTTAAGCATATATGTAAACGACTGTATATTTCAAAATCCCTAATAAAAACCTTTAAAAAGCAAGAAAAACACCTCCAGCTATGGCAAAAAAATCATTGGACCAAAAACATCCAAAACCGGTTTGGCTTAAATTATCCGAAGAAGAATTGAAAAAAATCATAGCTACGCTTGCAGAAAAATACCAAGCAGCTCAAATCGGATTGATACTTAGAGACCAATATGGGGTGCCAACAACAAAGGTATATGGCAAGAAAATCTCCGCTTACTTGAAAGAAATAAACAAAAACGAATTCTTCGAAGTTCAAAACATTGAGGTAAAAGTAGAAAAGTTAAAGGAACATATAAAAAACAACGTAACAGACAAGAAAGCAAAACATAAATTTCAAAAAGCAAACTCAAAACTTAATGCTTTACGAAAATATTTCTCAAAACGAAAGAAAAACTAATTTAACTCTCAATTAGCACAACAAACCTTAAAAAGCACTTTAATTTATTTTTTATAGTTCAAATAAAAAAGAGTGATAATATGATTAATGCAATATCTAACCTGACAAAAGAATTCTTAGAAATAACAGATAAAAAACCAATAAGATTAATTTCACATCATGATACAGACGGTATAACATCTGCCGCAATAATGATAAAAACCTTTCAAAGAATACAAAAACAATTTAGCCTAAGAATAATAAAAGGAATTGACAAACAAATATTAAAAGAAGAGTTAAAAAGAAATAAAAACGAGACCCTATTTTTTGTAGACCTAGCATCAAATAGTCTAGATTCATTTCAAAATTTAGAAAATCCGATATTTATCCTGGACCATCACGAATTAGACAAATCTAAACTCAACGACAAAATAAAGATAATAAATCCCCACCTATTTGCAGATGAGGAAGAAATATGCGGCGCAGGATTATGCTATCTTTTTTCTAAAGCACTATCTGATAAAAATAAAGATTTAGCACACCTGGCAATAATGGGAATGATAGGAGATCGGCATGAAACACACATCACAAAAACATATCAACAAATACTCACAGATTCCGAAGGATTAGAAATTAAAAAATCTTTATTGATATTCTCCGCCACCCGCCCATTAAGAAAGTCCTTAGAATATTCCACAAACTTTTTTATCCCGGGAGTAACTGGCTCATCCGCTGGGGTTCAAGAACTATTAAGAGAGAATCAAATTTCAGGAGAAAAGACGCTATACGAGTTGACAGAAGAAGAAATCTCAAAATTAGTTACCTCCATCTCGGTAAAAATGGCCTCAAAGGGAGACAAAACTGAGATAATAGGAAATATTTACCTTATGAAATTTTTTAATAGAAAGGAAGACGTTAGAGAACTTTCTGTTTTGGTTAACGCTTGTTCAAGACTCGGTAACTCAGACATTGCGCTCTCTTTTTGTTTGCAACTAGAAAAAGCAAAAGAACAAGCTCAAGAGATATATCTCCAATACAAACAAGAACTAATTGACGCACTAAAAAATGCAAATAAAATAGAAAGAATAAATGGCAATGGCTTTATGATTTTAAATGCGAAAGACTCTATAAAAGATACAATAATTGGAACAATAACTTCCATTATGTCATCCTCACTAGATTACCAAGAAGGCACCGTTTTGATCGGAATGGCCTACAACCAAGATAAAATAAAGGTTTCAGCTAGAATGGCCGGAAGAAAAGGTAAAAACCTTAAAGAAATGCTAGAAAAAACAATCACCTTAATTAATTTAGATGCCGAAGTCGGTGGCCACCAAAAAGCAGCTGGATGCTTAATCAAAAAAGAAGATGAACAAAGATTCATTAATGAATTAAAAAGAAATTTAGAAATTAATTTAACAAAATTTTAATTACATCTCACTAAAAACTTCTTGATTGGGATAAACCGTAATACCGCCATCGGAAATAATACAAGCAACAATTTTCTTCTGATGATTCTCTCCCCTCATCTTCAAAACCTCAATTCCTTTCTCTCTAACATCTCCTCTTTTGAAATTATAAAATACAATTACACCATCTGCCAAGAATTCTTCAACTCCTGTCTGCGAAAATATTTCTGGAATTTGCTTTGTTTCTGTAATTAATAGATTTGTACTCCCAAGTTTCTCAAAAAATCTAAACAATTGCTCAATGTCAACTACCCGCGGGCTAAAGCCCGGGGCGTGCTAATGATTGACCCAGTGCTTTGACTGGCTTTCTTCTATATAGTGTTTTACAGACTCGGAAGTTGTATCACCTATACTTCTGCAAAAATAT
>Ga0268276_1000735_pt1 | contig 36252 bp, 26 predicted proteins | sample saktaG_4_FD_190145 | JGI IMG/M metagenome (GOLD analysis project Ga0268276, IMG submission 190145) | Saline water microbial communities from Sakinaw Lake, British Columbia, Canada - sak_2010_1_5_45m | ecosystem: Environmental > Aquatic > Non-marine Saline and Alkaline > Saline ...
CCACACTTCTTTGGCTGTGTCGGCCAATTCGGCTCCGGCAGCTCTATATGCTTCATCGCTGAAATGTTCCCTGCCGGCGCCTTTTTCGACGATTACTTTGACACCATGATCTACGAGAAACCTCACGCCGATGGGAGTAAGGCCCACTCGTTCTGCCTGCGGCTTTATTTCTTTCGGAACACCTATGACATGCCCCGCACGCCTGACCTTTTCAATGTTATAAGCCCTGGCAAGCGCCTCCGGCATTTCTATCAGCTTCATGGCTGTTTCTTTGACCATGTGGTGTAAAAGCGCTTCGCTGGCCGCAACGCGCACATTATGCATCATTCCCTTGTCGAAGGCGACTTCTTGCAGAAATGCGGCGTGCGATGTATCGCCGTTAACATGCAGCGCTGCGCAGGCCTTGGCGCGGGAGGGCTTGTAAAACTCATCGTTTTTTGAACTATCAGTTAAAAATTTTATATCCTCAGGCCTGCCGAGTCCGCGACTCACCAAAGCTGCTGCCGCATCGATACGAAGTCTTACATCTATAATCTTCTCATTGTCTATGGTTTCATGTAAAAATCCTATCTGCATATTCAAATCATGGCCGGCATCGAGCATGGCAATAGCAACCGCGACTTTTTGTATTATACCTGGCTTCGCAATACCTTGAAGGACTGGAAGATATTGCGCGACCTTGTCTTTCGAATGTCTCAAAAGCGCGCTAATCGCCATAACTCTAAGTTCAGGGCGTACTTCGTCACTAGTCATATACTTCAGATAGTCGGTCAATCTCTCCGTCTCAAAACCGCTATCTAATAGTACGCTGCAAGCTGCGACACGCGCCGAAATATCTTCCTCATTCTTGTTATACGCGACACTTCCCAGGTATATTACTTCTCTGCCTATCGCTGTAAATTTATACAGGAACTCTCCGTTCGGACCTGTTTCGGGAAGGATTTCAAGTGATCCCTGTTTCACCAGCAACCTCTCATTTCTATGAAGGTCTTCTCTTACAGTTTCCAGGGCATGTTCGTCGTCCTTAACGGCTTCCTTGAATCCGTAGGCCTTCCAATGCGTCCTGTATAGCTCAAGGTAATCGCGTGCAGAGAATTTCTCTTTATCAAGAAGGTAATTTCCGATGATGACCATCGCGTCCTCCGGGCTCTTGCCGGGTGAACGTGGTCTGCTGCGCCTTGCGCCTTTGACCTGCTTTGCAGCGGCGCCGGGCTCTTTCCAGGGAATATCAACACCATAGCCTCGAAGCCTATCGAACAATTCTTGCCCTATTTCTCTGGCTCTTGCAGACTCTCTGAATCCAAGCCCATTCTCACTATTTATGACTTGGCACATGGCCGATAATATCGCGTCTTCTCTCATCGCTCTATGTTCTACTTCTTCGCCTTCGCCGTAAATGCCACCGGCAATAGCCGCCAAAATAGCGTGGGATTGACGAAGCCTGTCGATAACCACATCATAATCGCCTCTTTTCAATAACGATCTTATCTCTTCCTTTGCCTTGGTGATTTCGCTGCCCTTCGGCGCCGGTGCATTCGGAATGGCCTCGCCGCTACCCCGGCGCGCAACGCTGCCGGAATCTTGTTCGCGTGTCAATTCTTGCAATTTTTTAAAGTTCCTCAAATATCTCCGGGCCGCTTCTTTAATATCTGATGTTTCGGGAGCGAGGTCGAGGCTGATAGATTCACATCCTCTCTCAGCTAATAGGGAGAAGAGAGCCTGGGTTTCGCTTGGATGCTCGACACCAACATCTGTTGTGCGGTTTGCGGCAATGTTAGCGTCATTTGCATGAATATATAACTTTATACCTGCGTCGAGCACTGCTTTTGCGGCGCCGGCTAAGTCAGGGCTTTCCGGATTAACCCATCCTTCATCTCCTAGATTAGACCAAATCTCATGCGCAATATCAAAAATGCCGCCAAGGAATCTGAGATTTTCGTCACTTACACCTGCTTCTCGAAGCGCATCCTTTAATTCTATTAATTGTCTCATGTGATAGAAAATCGGTTCTCTGCCTTTAGGCGCTTTATTTAACGGGACGGATTCAAAGGTTAGCATAATACCTTTTTGAGCTGCGTATTCTAAACATGCCCTTACTGAATCAACGAGTATTGTAAACCTCGCTTCGCGATTTTCCCTTTCCACCATGTCGAGGCCAAGCCATAGATTTACTTTAGGACAATGCGCATCAACAGCCAAATCAATAGCGTCTTTTACCATACCGATTGCTTTTTCGCGCCGTACGGTATTTCTAGAGGATAAAGCACCTTCCCCATCTAATGCCCTTTTTTCTGAATCCACATACACATTTTCGTCCCATATTTCAGGGCTTATCGTACCTATCCTTGTTCCATAATGCTCCGGTTCTTCCATGATCCGAGGCAAACTATTTCTGTTCAGTTCTCTTTCCGATGCGTGTACTTCAATATAGCCGATAGTACCGCCCTGGCTACCTACTTCTTTCAGGAAACCGGATAAGTACGCTATGGCGGGATCTGCGTTATTATTGGGTTTAATGCCTCCTATTCCGATATTGAGGGCCGCAAAAATATCCCCGACCGGCTTGGTGGAATCTGACTGGGCACTAGTTATCGCGATGCCTCTGCCAGGCTTGACATTATGAACCTCATCTGTATACTGGTTAATAGCATCTAAATAAAGCTGCCTGGCACGTGATGCTATTTCTGAATTCTTTTCAGAATAATAACTTACCCTACGCCATGCTTTTACGTGCGCTTTTTGGAAGAATGCCTGGGCATCAGGGCTTGCTTTATCACGCCACACAGCCATTTGCTCCATCGTCCATTTATGCCTTGGCGATGCTTCGTTTTGAGTATCTTCCCAGACGATATTATATTCTTCGATCTCATGCCGTATGTCCATCTCTATCTTCTGCGCATCTCTAACATTTTCCCCTGGTTCGAATAACTTCCTACTATCGTACTGCTTATCAGCGACCCAGACAACACCTTCTCTCAATCCAAGGTGTGCCGTCGCCATTAAAGTGGAACCGGTTTTATTGTTGTACCATGAGGTTAAATAATCCGCTGGCAGACGGACTACCCAAAGCTTCCGACCTCCCTTGGTCAAACATACCTCACCGTCAGAAAGTTTCCTGTAGTCAAATTTTATGGTAGGCTCGAAATTTCTATCTGTGCTATTGCGATAGTTATCGATCTCTTTTTGTGTAAAACCTTTTTGCTTGAGCCACACCACTCTTGCACCGCTTACTATCCATTCAAATATCTTTTTATTTATACTATATACGCCTCTGTGCTCGCCGATGATGGCACCGCTATTCGTGACTGCCGTACCGCGTCCACTCTTGCCGGGCTTGGTGTGGCTGGATTTGAGCTGTTCCTGTACAACCACTCCGGTCAACGCGTGCCGCCGATCATTAAAACAGCCTTTGACTGTCCCGACAGGCAATATCCGACCAACTTCAATCGGCTCATCCGGAAGGGTTAAATCCCCTGACAGCGCTTCTTCCAACCTGTCGAGGCGGGCTCCATCCTTGACTCCTTCTAATAATGCATCAAATTCTAGAACATTATCAACAAACTTCTCAGCAGGCTCCTCTAAAATAGCTCTCGCCGCAGCCAGGATTTGTCTGTCACTCGCCGCAGATGATGTTTGGCTAACGCGCTCGCTTTGAACCCTCTTCATTTCGTCTTCGCCTTTAGGCGTCAGCAAATAACGAATTTTTACATGTCTGCCCGTTAATCCTCTCTTTGTAGAATATAAATAGCCAATATGCTTACCCCCGCCTATTAAGGACGCGAGATCATTCCTTATTGTAGTTCTACTCGGTACTTCTTCCGTTGGAAAAACTTCTTTGAATCCTGTTTCACAATCCACTATGGTAAAATAACCACCTGGTTCGTTATTGAGAGCTTTTTGTATCGCGGGAGATCTGATGATTACCTCCCAAGTGACCTCCGGGTTCATCCGCGGCTTTTCGCCGAATGTCCCATCCGGACGGCGGGGTTGTTTATCCTCCGGAACGGTTACCTTAATAGGAACCGGTGTCACGCCGTTCACGATCTCAAGAACGGATTCTTCGGAGTCGCTCTGGCGGCCCAGGAGAATTCCGCACATCTCAATAAGTGACGGGATAGTCCTTTCTTCAATGCCTGCCGCGGCATCTTTTGTCGAAGCGCCGATATGCGGAAAAATAACGACATTATCCGGATATTTTTTCATCAAATCTTTTAGTTTGGCTGTCATGTCCAGATCGCCAAAGTATTTCTTTCGCTTAATTGCAAACTGCTCTACCAGTTTCGGGTCGACAAGTACAGACCGCGAGGTATTGAAGACAGCCTCCAACTTCTGGCTATTTAACTCTTGCTCTGTTAGCGCAAGTTCGGCAATGCCTTTAATATGAATACTGACAAAGTTGGATTGCCTGAAGAGCTCTGGACGTGAAACCGGCTTGACATTGAATTTTACAGCGGCCTCATTATCCGCTTTAAGGCTGCGGGAATAAGCGACAATGTCAAGCTTCACTCCTGTTATCTTGCGTATCTGGTCTAATTTCTGCGCAACTGTCTGCGCAACCTGCCCCCAACCGAGTAGCCCTATAGTTTTACCCTGCAGTGTCGCGACCAGTATCTCCATTTCTCCATCTTTTAAGGGCTCGAATATAGTGCTCTGCCAACGGCTTATGATTTCATCTCTTTCCGCGTCTGTAATATCCCCCCATTTCTTGCTTTTACGGATGAGTCCCGGATATTCGTCGGGTGGAGTCTGAACCAATTGTTTAAGTTCGGCGGGAACATGGTGGACCATCGCATTTCCACGTGTGAGAGATGCCAATAAAAAGAGTGTCAGATCGGCCACGGAGTTCGCATTGCCGTGCGTGCGGCCTACCGAAATGCCGTGCTTGGCGGCCTCCTCATCACCTATATTCTCGTAGCCTGCACCGGCGCGTATGATCAACTTTACACCGTGTTCCTTTGCTAATCTGAAAAGCAGCGTAGGATCGTGGTCTTTTGTCCGCTGAAAACCTGTGGTGGCTGAACGGACCACAATAATATCAGGGTTATATTTTTCAATCGCATCCCAAAGTAATTTTTCATTACTGCCCATGCCAGACTCTGCTATAATCTCAACCGCGCTGCCGAATTCCGTGGAGAGATCCTTACGCATCACATCGAGCGTCTTCAAATCCTGCGGATTATCCGCGAAGAGTATCTTCACTTTCGCTTCCGCGGCCCGTGTTAGACTCGTCGCGTGGTCGCGCGTGGAGAGGTTCGTGTCGAGGTCAGCGATGGCGAATGTCTTGTGAGTGACCCGCGCTTTAGGGTCATTTAAGCGCTGATCGATTTCATTTATTGGAAAGAATTCCTCACCGATCTTCTCAAATTTCAAAATAGGGAGACCCAGCATCACGCCTATTTCATGCCCAATATCTCTCATTACTTGTCGCACCTCTGCGGCCTTGACTTGAATATTATCTGAATTCCACTTACTGTACTGATCTGGATACACAAATTTATTGACGGCTCCATTACTGGAATGACAATATGAAATGACTGTCTGTCTTGTTCCATCCTGTGCTTGTAATTCAATGCCGCATTCTTTCAATCGTCTTTCCACTTCCGGGTTTATGAGTATTATTGTGCAGGGCCTATCCTCAATGGGCATAAGATTAAGGGGATTGACAACATCTATATTGGTATCAGCCCTCTCTGTCATCCCTTTGACGATTCCCGTATATTCTCTACTATAGTCAACTTTTACAACGAAGTTTTTTGGGTTATGGCACCACTCTAGCAACTTGTCTATACCCTGTTCTTGCTGGCCATATGTTTCACCCGCCTTAAGGTCTTCGGTTTTCCATTCCGGCAGGATATCTTGGCGCACTATCTCGGCGCGGACTCTATTAAGGTATTCTTCAGTGCACAATACGGATTTAAATTGTTCGCCTTCAGCGCGGATAGTGGAAAATAAAAGGCGGTAATTATAGATGCGGCCGTCTTTCTGGACCTTTACAGGAACCGTAAATATGTGGCTTGGGCGTTTCGGATCGGCAGGTTCAACCTGATTAAAGAAAGGCGTTACAGATGTTGGTCTATATCCTTTATCATGATCGCGCGCTGCATTATTCAATTTAGCAACAGCATCTTTGATGGCTTGCCAATCAGTGGTGCCATCGATATCTCGCATTTGGTCCAGCTTGTCGAGCTCCATAGCCAGTTCCATGCGAGCTATCGTGAGGTATTTTACATGCTGAGTTTCCGGACCTATGTCGTCCAATGTTAGCGGCGGAGCAAGGTTTATGCCTGAACGCTGGGGTTTATTTACAATTAGCTCTTGCGCAAACCCGGCTTGAGTAAAACAGAAAGCGAACAATACGACTAACGCAATCAGTCTCTTTATTTGATTTTTTTCCATAATTGTAATTTTTCTTTCCATAATTAAATTTTTTTAGAAATAAAAAAATGCCCGTCATTTAAAATACATGCCAAGCATTTTTATTTGAAAGATACTAAAGCCAGTTAATTAAAGATAAGTATAACACGAAAAAAGTGCTTGTCAATACAAATCGAGCTAACTTTTTTAAATCTTTACAAGATTAAAGAAAGTCCTTTAAGGGTGAGGTCTTCATCGACGCGCTGGATAGATTTGGCGTATCTCATCATGAGCTTTGAGTTGCCGCCCGTGGCGATAACTTTTGTGGATCTACCTAATATCTTCTTATATTGGGCAACGAGTCCGTCGCACATGGCGCCGAAGCCGAAGAGGATGCCGCCCCTCATGCTATTAACCGTCTCTTTACCTATAACGGAGGGGGCTCTTTCGATCTCCACCTTAGGTAATAGCGCCGTATTTCTATAGAGGCTTGAGAGCGATAATTCTATTCCGGGAAGTATAAGCCCACCCAAATAATCGCCTCTTTTGGATATAATGTCGAAGGTTATGGCGGTTCCGAAATCTATGATCACCGCGGGCATTCCATACAGAACTTTTGCAGCAAAAGCGTTCACGAGCCTGTCCTGCCCCACCTCACTTCTTATTCTGTACATGTTCTTTACGGGCACTTTCAGGTCCCTGCCTACGACCGTTATTTTGATCGTACCTGACATCCTTCGAAGCTCGACGACAAGGCGCGCCAGAGCAAGAGGAACCACGCTCGAAACCATTGCCTCGCCTACACCGTCTACTTGAAGCCTAGCTTCTTTTATCAGAGACTTAAACCGCCTTATATAAGATGAGTAGGAGCAAGTCGGTATCTTAGTCTTGCCCAGCAGTTTCGAACCTTTAAATATCCCTGCCGATATATTAGTGTTGCCTATATCTATCGTCAATAAACTCATCATCTCACCATTAGGACGTCGCCGGAGGATACTTTTTTAAGCAAGCCCGATTCCGTTCTCACGACTAGGGCTCCGTCGGGATCTATGTCGTGCGCCAGTCCCTCAAAAGCCTTGCCATGAATGGATACTTTCACCCTCGATCCAATCATCACGGAAAGGTCCTTCCATATCTCTATTATTGGCCCGAACCCTTCGCTCTTCATTATATTATAGTACTCTTCGAGCTTTTCCAACACCTTTTTCGCAAGGTCGACTCTCGATAAATTGATCTTTTCACCGCGGGAAGCAAGCTCTTCCTTGATAGAAGTGGCGCACTTGGGAAGCTGCTTTAGGGGAATATTAACATTGATACCTATCCCAAGCACAATGAAATCGACGCTATCCTGCTCCGCCTTCATCTCCGTCAATATTCCGCAGATCTTCTTCTGGTCTATCATTATATCGTTCGGCCACTTGATCGTAACGTCCAGAGAAGCGACGTCTCTTATAGCCTGGGCCACAGCTACGGCCGCGAGAAGAGTGATCCTGGAGATCTCGTTCGGAGCGATGGAGGGCCTCAATATACAGGACATATATATCCCGCCTTTGGACGGACTCGACCAATGCCTTCCGTGCCTTCCCTTCCCTTTTACCTGCTCGTCCGCCAGGATGACGGCGCCCTCCTTCATACCCTTCTCGGCAAGCTCATACGCGATGATATTGGTTGAGTTCACGCGTCTATAAGATATGACGCTTCTGCCGAAAACCTTCGTCTTCAGCTTCCACTTGATCTCCGACGCTATCAAGGAATCCGGTATCGACACCAACTTATACCCCAAGTGCGGCAGGGCCTCTATATCATACCCCTCTTCGCGCAGCTTCTCTATATGCTTCCATATCGCGGCACGGGAAATACCCGCCAGCTTACAAAGGTCTTCCCCGGAAACGTAGGAATCTCTATTAAGTCTCAGTACGTTCAGTATCTTTTCGTCGAGCATACTTTTCCTTTAATTCTTTTATCTGATCGCGCAAAAGAGCCGCGCGCTCAAACTGCAGGTTCCTGGCGGCGACCTCCATGTCGTGCTGGAGTTCGCCTATCAGTGACGTTATGTCATACTCCGAATCGGTCTCTTCAACGACTTCAGCGATGACTTCGCGCGCCTTCCTGTAGGATTCGATGCCTTCTTTAACAGCCTTCTCTATGGAGCGCGGAGTAATATCGTGTTTTTCGTTAAAAGCTATCTGTATCTTACGGCGCCGGTCTGTTTCATCTATGGTCTTCTTCATGGATTTGGTTATCTTGTCCGCGTACATGATAACCTCTCCATTGATGTGGCGAGCCGCGCGCCCCGCTACCTGTATGAGGCTCGTTTCGCTCCTCAAGAACCCCTCTTTATCCGCGTCAAGTATGGCGACCAGCGACACCTCGGGGAGGTCCAGCCCCTCTCTCAATAAGTTTATCCCGATAAGACAGTCAAATTTATTCAGTCTCAGGTCCCTTAATATCTCCACCCTCTCTATGGCGTCTATCTCGGAATGGAGATACTTAACCCGCAGGCTCAAATCTTTCAAAAACCCGGCAAGGTCTTCGGAGAGCCTTTTTGTAAGAGTCGTTACCAGTATCCTCTCTTTCTTCCCTGCCCTCAAGCGTATCTCTTTTATAAGATCGTCTATCTGACCCTTGGTAGGCCTTACTTCTATGAGCGGGTCTATAAGGCCGGTCGGTCTTATGACCTGCTCTACAACCTCGAGCCCCGATCTCTTGAGCTCATATTCACTGGGAGTGGCGGAGACGTATATGGTATCGCCGACCATCTTCTCGAACTCCTCGAATTTCAGCGGCCTGTTGTCGAGAGCTGAAGGCAACCTGAAGCCGTAATCAATAAGCGTCTCTTTACGCGCCTTATCTCCGTAGTACATACCTCCTATCTGAGGCACCGTTACATGAGATTCGTCTATAAAGAGCAGGAAATCTTTTGGAAAATAGTCGAGAAGGCACCATGGCTTCGATCCGGGCGACCTCCCCGATACGTGGCGCGAGTAATTCTCTATGCCGTTACAGTAACCGACCTCGCGCATCATCTCGAGATCGTATTTTGTGCGGGATTCGAGGCGCTGGGCTTCCACCAGTTTATTGTCGAGCCGCAATTGGGCGAGCCTCGAAGAGAGCTCTTCCTCGATGGATCCGATCGCCCTCTCTATCCTGTCGGGCGTAGTGACAAAATGCTTTGCGGGATATATGCCGATCTTGCGCATACTTGCAACGGTATCTCCCGTTATAGGATCGATCTCGTAGATGCGCTCTATGCTGTCGTCCGATTGTTGCACTCTATATGCCGTCTTCGTGTATGCCGGGAATATCTCTACGGTATCGCCCCTGACCCTGAAGGTCGAACGTTTCAGATCGTAATCATTCCGCGTGTAGTGTATCGATACGAGCTTTCTTAATATCTCATCTCTTGAGAGGGCCTGGCCCTCTTTCAGGAATACGAGCATCTCGCCATACTCTTCCGGAGAGCCAAGGCCGTATATGCATGACACGCTCGATACTATAAGGCAGTCGCGTCTCGACATTAGTGAGCTTGTCGCCGAAAGCCTCAACCTGTCTATGTCCTCGTTTATCGAAGCGTCCTTTTCGATATAAATATCTTTCTGCGGTATATATGCTTCAGGTTGGTAATAGTCATAGTAGCTCACGAAATACTCGACCGCGTTCTCCGGGAAGAACTCCTTAAATTCGCTGTAGAGCTGTGCCGCGAGCGTTTTATTATGGGAGATCACGAGAGTCGGTCTATCGACCCTGGCTATCACGTTCGCCATGGTGAAGGTTTTGCCCGACCCAGTTACTCCGAGAAGGGTCTGGGACCGCCTGCCGCCCTTTAAACCTCTCGTCAGTTTTTCGATGGCGCGCGGCTGATCACCTTCAGGCTTAAAGTTGCTTACAAGTTTAAAAGGCATCTTTACACGATTTCCAGGGATACGTCTATAGATTTTACGGAATGGGTAAGGGCGCCCACAGATATCATGTCGATACCTGTGCTCGCGTATTGTTCTATATTGCCTGTCGTTATCCCGCCGGAGACCTCGAGCACCGCTTTCGTATTTGACATACGCCGTATCTCAACGCAGGCCTTGACATCCTGGGGCGTCATATTATCCAGCATTATGATATCGGGTTTACCCTGCAGAGCGTCCTGGAATTCCGCGATTGAGGATACTTCTATCTCTATAACGGTGCCCCTTATATTCTTCTTTCTGGCCGTCTCCACCAGGTCTTTTAGAGTTATTTTTCTCTCTTTTTTCGAATCGCGGATCGGGAAAGACGAAGAACGAATATGATTATCTTTAATCAGGACCTGGTCATAGAGCCCCATGCGATGATTCGCGCCGCCTCCCGCACAGACGGCACACTTCTCGAGATAGCGCAAGAGCGGATAGGTCTTGCGCGTATCCATTATCTTCACGCCGTAAGGCTTGATCTTATCCACAAATATTTTTGTATTAGTGGCTATGCCGCTCAAGAATTCTATAAAATTTAACATCGTGCGCTCTGCGCGTAGAATAGAGCTGACATGGCCTTCCAGAAAGGCAAGCTCCTTATCTTTACCTACAAAATCACCATCATTACAATTGGGCTTGAAGCGTACGCTGTAGTCGACCTGAGCCATGGTCCATTCGGCGATCTTAAGCCCGCAAACGACACAATCTTCTCTCGTGATTATCGTCGCGCGCGAGCTCAAGAACTTATCGACTAATGTAGAGGTAGTGATATCGCCCTTTCCGATATCCTCTTTCAAAGCCGCCTTTATTATGGGTAGTACCCTGTCTCTGTCTAGCTGCACAAACCCTCTTCTAACCTTCGGCGTACTCTAGGCATAGAACCCTGAGCTTTTGTCGTCCTTCGACTTCGCTCAGGACTGACCCTGAGCTTTTGTCGAAGGGTCGAAGGGTTCTATTGTAATAAGAATGCTGCGTCGCTCTCTGTTACGATCGGCAGTCCGGTATTCTCATCATAAGTCTCCCACCTGTCGAGCGTCATGTTATCGTCGGAGTCGAAACCTCTCTTCACCACATTACCGTTCTCGTCATAAATATCAACCCCGTCTATCTTACCGTCATTATTCCTGTCTACCAGCGCCTGTTTCGGGCTCGTCGAGTACTTCCTGGATTCAGCCCCCACGCATACTCCAACCGATAGAAGGATCGCGGATACGGTCAACAACGCTATAAGCTTCCTCATAACACCCTCCTCTTTCAACCTATGTTCTTCAGGTTGTCTTTGAGCTTCTTCACCTGTAGTTCCAGGTCCGCTTTGCGGGCCTTTTGTTTTTCTACGACATCTTCCGGGGCCTTCGACGTGAAATGTCTATCTTTAAGCCGCGCGGCCAGCGTTTTTATCTCTGCCGCGATCTTCTCCTGTTCCTTCTTCAGTCTGCCCTTCTCCTTATCAAAATCTATTACTCCCTCAAGGGGCACATAAACCTCATAAGTTCCGGTTACAGTTACAGCGGAATTCTTCGGCTTGGGCATTTTACCTATCGAGAGCGCCGACAATCTCGACAGCCGCTTGATCATATCCGTATTTTTATTGAGGAACACTTCGTCTTTCTTATCATGGATCTTTATCATGCCGCTCATTTCACGCCGGGGCTCTATATTCCAAACGGACCTTATGTTCCTTATCGCGGTTACGACATCGATAATGCATTTCATATCGTTTTCAGCCTCGGTCGATATCATATCTTTCTGCAGATGAGGCCACGGCTGTACCATTATCGAGTCGCCTCGGGCATCTTTTGACCTGGGAAGCTTTTGCCATATCTCTTCGGTTATGAACGGCATGAACGGATGGAGCATCCTCAAGCTCTTCTCAAGGACCTTGTAAAGCACGACCTGGGCATCCTTCTGTGTTATGGTGGATTTGACTATCTCTATGTACCAGTCGCAGAACTCATGCCAGATGAACTCATATATAAGATTCGCCGCTTCGTTGAACTTGTACTCACCAAGGCACCTTTCGACACTTTCTATGGTCGAATACAGGCGAGACAATATCCATCTTTCCGGCAGGGCAAGCTCGGAGTCCTTAAAGAAGATACAGAGATCCACATTAATGTATTCCTCCTCCATATTCATAAGGATGAATCTGGATGCGTTCCATAGCTTATTCGCAAAGTTCCTCCCGAGTTCAAACTTATTTTCGGAAAGAAAGACATCCTGGCCCTGGGCGGTTATGGATATTATGCTGAAGCGAAGCGCGTCTGTCCCGTATTTTTTTATCATGTCGAGAGGGTCTATGACATTGCCTAAAGACTTCGACATCTTGGTGCCGGTAATATCGCGCACGGTGCCGTGTATGTAGACATCTTTGAAAGGGATCTCTCCCATAAATTCCATGCCGGCCATTATCATACGGGCCACCCAGAAGAATATTATCTCCTGGGCGGTCACCAGAGAATTTGTGGGGTAGAAATATTTTAGATCAGGAGATTCCTTAGGCCATCCAAAGGTGGAGAATGGCCACAACCATGAGGAGAACCATGTGTCGAGCACATCGGGGTCCTGCTCTATATTCGCTAAGCCGCATTTTGAACATTTATCCGGCGAGAGCTTCAAAGCCATTACTTCGCCGCAATCCTTACAGTAGTATACCGGGATCCTGTGGCCCCACCATATTTGACGCGATATACACCAGTCCCGTATGTTATTCATCCAGTCAAGATAGACCTTTGTCCAGCGCTGGGGATAAAATTTAATTCTGCCGCCGTTCACGGCGTCTATGGCCGGCTGGGCCAGGGGCTTCATCTTGACGAACCATTGCGGGGAGAGGCGCGGCTCGACCATGGTATGACAGCGGTAACAGTGGCCGACGGCATGGCGATGCGCTTCACTCTTTATGAATAGGCCCCTCTCTTTCAGATCAGCTATTATAGCCTCTCTCGCCTCAAGCCGGTCCATGCCCTCATAATCACCGCCGATCGAGTTTATCGTGGCGTCTGTGTTCATTACATTGATCTGTTCAAGATCGTACTTTTGCCCGAGCGCAAAGTCTACGGGATCGTGGGCGGGAGTTACCTTTAATGCGCCCGTTCCGAACTTCATATCGACTAAGGGATCGTATACTATCTTGAGCTCCCTGTTCAATATCGGCAAAAGAACGGTCTTGTTCTTAAGATCTTTATAGCGCTTATCCTTGGGGTTGACGGCTATGGCTACGTCCCCCAGCATAGTCTCTGGCCTTGTAGTGGCGACTATGATGAACTCTTTGCTCTCTTTGACGGGATATTTTATATGGTAGAGCAGGTCGTCCACATCCTTGTGCTGGCTCTCTTCGTCCGATAACGCCGTCTGGCAGCGCGGACACCAGTTAATGATATAATTACCCCTGTAAATGAGACCCTTTTTATAAAGCCTTATAAATACTTCCAGGACAGCTTCGGATAGACCCTCGTCCATGGTGAAACGCGTTCTATCCCAGTCACATGAGCAGCCGAGTTTTTTAAGCTGCCTTATTATCGTAGAGCCGTAATCCTCGCGCCACTTCCAGACTTCGTCAACAAATTTATCTCTGCCCAGGTCCTGCCGTTTTACGCCCTCTTTCGCAAGCTTCTTTTCAACGACATTCTGGGTCGCTATGCCGGCGTGATCCGTGCCAGGCATCCACTCGGCCTCAAAGCCTTTCATGCGGTTAAATCTTATAAGAACGTCCTGGATGGTATTATTGAGGGCATGGCCCATATGGAGTATCCCCGTGATATTGGGGGGCGGAATGACTATCGAGTACGGTCTCTTTGATGGGTCCGGCTTACCGTGAAAATAACCTTTCTCTTCCCAGCTCTTATATATGGCGTCCTCACACTTGTGAGGATCGTACGCCTTGGTCAATTCACGCATAAGATTTCAACATAAATTTATCTACCCGGATATATACTTGCTCAGCACCGCCATCGCTTTTTCGTTATCGCTTGTCTGCAGCACCATCCTGGAAGAGCCTTTGGCAGCACACGTACACGGCGTAAGATATACGTATTTTATATCTATCTTGTTCTCTTTCATCTCGGTAGAGACCACTTTCAATGACCCCGGCTTATTATCAAGATCAACCAGGAGCACTTCGGTCTCCTTTACCGATTTATATCTCATCTTCTTAAGCTCGTTCACTATTACAAGATTCGCATTAGTTACCAAGAGCAATTTCGCTATCGGCCCCACCTCGTAGCCCAGGGCTGCCTCAATATTGATCCCTTTATTAGCGAGCATCTGTGACACGTCCGCCAGGATACCTATCTTGTTTTTTGTAGTTACGGTTATCTCTTCTCCGAGAACGATATTCTTTATCATATACGATCCTCCAATTTTACAAAGTAAAATTGATCCTGAGGCCGCGACAAATCGGAGCGGCCGAAGGACCTCTCCATACGATCTACTTTGCGCCTGGCGCGATCCTCTTGGGGCTCTCTTTGGCCGCTATCCCCTTGGCCACGAACGCGGCCAGATCTATATTGCCGCTCGCCACCTCAACCCGGGACTTACCCTCCCCCGCGGAAGTCACCAGTATGCCAACCTGGGTCGTATCTATAGTGGAACGGAAAACATCTTGAAAATTATCCGCGACCATATAGAGATTCCCCTTATCCTCCCGCACTATCGCGCCCATATCCTTTAGCCTGTCTCTTACCTTCGAGAAAGAATCGGACGGGCTCATCTTAAAGTTCACCACCTGCTTATTTTTAGAGTTCTTGACGTCATTCATGGAATAGCCCAAGAATTCCTGCCTTAATTGCGTAGCCGAACATCCGCACAGTGATAAAACCAGCAATATGGCGATCAGTCTCATATCGTTACCTTTCTTAAAAGAGAGTCCTTTGCAAATTTCTATTTTTTGGAATCTTTCAAAAGCTTATATTCAATTGAATCGACAAGCGCTTCCCAGGATGCTTCGACGACATTTTCGGATACTCCGATGGTCCACCACGAGTCTTTACCATCCTGCGATTGAATAAGGACTCGCACGCGGGCCGCGGTGCCTTCCTTTTCATCCAAAACACGTACTTTATAGTCCGTCAGATGCATCTCGGCCAGTTTAGGATAGAATTTTTTGAGCGCTTTGCGCAGCGCATTATCCAAAGCATTTACGGGGCCGTCTCCGAGCGAAGCCGTATGCTCGACCTCTTTGCCGACCCTGACCTTGATCGTCGCCTCTGATGACATCCTGCCGCCATGCCTCTTCTTTATAATGACCCTGAAGTCCTGAAGCTCAAAGAAGTCCTTAAACGTCTTCATGACGCGTTTTATCAGGAGCTCCAGAGAAGCCTCCGCGGCCTCGAAATGATACCCCTTGCTTTCAAGGTCCTGCAGGGCTTTCAGTATCTTTTTGGACTTCTTGGCGTCCTTGCCGATACCGAGATCCATATCTTCGGCCTTCTTGATGATCGTGGACTTTCCGGATAGCTCGGAGATCAGCAGTCTCCTGTGATTCCCGACACTCAACGGATCTATGTGTTCATACGTCTTTGGATTCTTCAATATCGCGTTAATATGGACTCCGGCTTTATGGGCGAACGCGCTCGAGCCCACAAAGGGCTGGTTATCCTGCAGCTTCATATTCGATATCTCGGCTACAAAATGCGCCGTTTCTGTGAGCTCCTTCAGAGATATATCCGAAACGCAATCTATGCCGAGCTTCAGCTTGAGCACGGCTATAATAGAGACCAGGTTCGCGTTGCCGCACCGCTCTCCATATCCGTTCATAGTACCGTGCACCTGCACAGCGCCTGCCTGGACCGCCGCTACAGAATTGGCTACCGCCATCTCGCAATCATTATGCGCGTGCATCCCTACGGGTGTACTTATAACGGACCTGACATCTTCTACGATCTCAAAGACCTGGGTGGTTACGGTGCCGCCATTGGTATCACACAAAATTATCCTCTCGGCGCCGGCTCTTTCGGCAGCCTTAAGCGTCTTCAGCGCATAATCCCTGTTGCCTTTATACCCGTCGAAGAAATGCTCGGCATCATAAAATACCTTCTTGCCCTTCGACTTCAAGTAACTCACGGAATCTGAGATCATTCTGACGTTCTCGTCGAGAGATACCTTAAAGACATCTTTGACGTGGAGATCCCAGCTCTTTCCGAAAATAGTGATGTACCTGGTGCCGGCCGAAAGAAGCCCTTTAAGAACCGTGTCCGAGCTTGCTCTGGCATTCGCCCGACAGGTGCTTCCGAAAGCGACCAATTCACAGCTCCCCAATTTTAATCTCCTCGCCTTCTTAAAGAACTCCATATCTTTTGGATTGGCCCCGGGCCACCCGCCTTCTATGAAATCGACTCCCAGCCCATCGAGCCTGGCGCATATTTTCAGTTTATCCGCCACAGAAAAAGAGACTCCCTCCGACTGAGCGCCGTCTCGTAAAGTGGTATCGTATAACTCGATCTTCATCGGTACCTTCTCCTGTTCCCGCGTCTCTCTTAATAAGGTGCGGGATTCATGTATCAGAGCGTTAACTCCTGCCCCTGCCCAGCTTAAACTTGGCGTGTATGGCCCTGACGGCGGCTTCGCCGAGGTTCTTCTTCACCACACACGATATCTTGATCTCGCTAGTCGATATCATCTCGATATTGATCTTTTTGTCCGCTAGGGCCTCAAACATGTTTGCCGCTACGCCCGAGTGGCTGCGCATGCCGATACCAACGATCGATACTTTAGCGATATCCTTATCCACCGTGATATCGCCCGCCCCGACCTTTTTGGAAATGGCGTTAGATACCTTGACTGTATTGTTAAGATCTCCGCAGGGCACGGTAAATGACAGATCGGTAGAACCGGTCCTCGAAACGTTCTGTATGATCATGTCGACATTTACGTTCTCTTTGGCCAGGTGCTTGAATATCTTGGCCGCTATACCCGGCTTATCAGGAACGTCGCATATGGTGATCTTGGCCTCATCTTTATTTAAAGCGACTCCGGAAACGACTATATGTTCCATGTTCTTAACCTCCTTAGATATTATCGTACCGCTCTGGTTAGAGAATGAAGATCTGACATGTATCGGCACGCCGAACTTCATCGCAAACTCGATCGACCGCGGCTGCAGGATCTGCGCTCCTAAAGATGCCAGCTCGAACATCTCCTCGTAGCTCAACTTATCTATCTTGCGTGCATTCTTGACTATACGCGGGTCCGCGGTAAATACGCCCTCCACGTCGGTATACATTTCGCACATCTTGGCCCCGATAACCTTGGCTAGCGCAACCGCCGTGAGATTTGAACCACCACGCCCAAGCGTAGTTATATCCTGATTTATATTTACGCCTTGAAAACCCGCGACTATCACTATCTTGCCCCTGGCGAGTTCTTTAACTATTCGCTTCGCGTTTATGTCGATGATGCGCGCTTTAGTGAAAGAGTTGTCGGTTATTATACCGACCTGCGCGCCGGTAAACGATATGGCCTCCACGCCCAGTTTATCTATAGCCATCGCGAGGAGAGCGCTCGATACCTGCTCGCCGGTAGAGATGAGCATATCGAGCTCCCTGTCCGGAGGATTCATGGTGATCTTCAGCGCAAGGTCTATCAGCTCATCGGTTGTGTGGCCAAGCGCGGAAACTATCACTACTACATCGTATCCCGCGCGGCTCGTTTGGACCACTCTCTTGGCAACATTCTCTATGCGGGCTATATCGGCTACGCTTGTGCCGCCGTATTTCTGCACAATTATTCCTTTTGACACGTAACTCTCCTCTTATTTTCAGCGTGAAGTCCGCCGAAGCATCTGCCCTATCGCTTATCGATTGCGAAGGCGGATAAGCTTACAGTTTCTGTTTTTTTATAAGGTCACCTGTTAATTCCGAACCTGATTTAAATATAATTTTGCTCAGCTTGGCGTTGCTTTCGCTATAAGCTGGGAAGCCGTTATGCGCCACGCCTTTCCCAGCCATTACGAATGGGGCCGGATCGGATACGTGAGTGCGCAAAGCCACAGGCGTCGCGTGGTCAGAAAGTACCATTATCCTGAAATCATCCGAATTCTTCAGGAACTTCCATACCGCTCCGACCACATGCTTGTCAAAATTCTCTATGGCCTTGATCTTTTCCCCCATCTCTCCGTTATGTCCCGCCTCGTCCGGCGCCTCTACATGTACAAAAATAAAATCCTTCTTCTTCAGAGAATTGACCGCGTACTCTCCTTTACCCTTGTAATTTGTGTCATAGTATCCGGTTGCCCCCGGAACATTTATAACCTCAAGGCCCACCAGCTTGCCTATGCCGTTGACCAGGTCCACAGCCGATATTACCGCGCCGTCAACTCCGAAAATGCCTTTAAAAGTTGGCATATTGGGGTTGGTGCCCTGACCCCATAGCCATATCATATTGGCCGGATTCTCTTTCAGGTCGACCCTCACCCTGTTGATATCATCCTTTTCCAGTATGGAGCACGACTCCTGCATAAGTTTCAATAATAGGCTCGACCCTTTTCCTTTCGGCAGATGTTTTGAAATCTGTTTGCCGGTTATGTCATGTGGCGGAATGCAAACGGTCTTCATAAGACCGTGGAGATCGTTTCTCGACCTCGTCTTTATAATTACAAGATTTCTGTAGCTCTTGCCATGATAAAACTTTATCCTGTCATTCCCGAGCTTCTTGTCGAGGTGCTCCATAAGCGTCTTGGACTCTTTATCGCTTATATGGCCGGCGCTATAGTCCGACATAATATCGTTATTAGCCGTTACCAGGTTGCATCTGAAGGCTATCTCGCCATCCAATACCTCAACGCCTATATTCGCGGCCTCAAGCGGCCCCCTCCCGGTATAGTAAGTCTTGGGATCGTACCCAAGTATAGAGAGGTTGGCTATGTCGCTGGCCGGCTTCATTCCGCGCGGCACGGTCTTTACCAGTCCCATCATGCCGCTCTTGGCGATCTCATTCATATTGGGGATCTTGGCCACTTCAAGCGGAGTCTTGTCCCCCAGTTCCTGGATAGGGTAATCGCTCATTCCGTCACCAACCAGGATAGCTATCTTCATCCTTCGACTCCTTTTAGTCGCTCAGGATGAACCCTGAGCTTGTCGAATGGGTTCATAACCCCATCTCCTTCAATATCAAATCTACCTTGGGCTCCAAAATCACCGGCTTATCGACGCTTGCTATCGCCCTGTCAGGGTCTTTAAGCCCGTGGCCAGTCAATACGCAGACGATACGTATTCGTCTTTCGTGATTCGTGATTCGTGATTCGTTAAAGAAGTCTTTTTCGGCCAGCTTTAGTACCCCTGCAACGCTTGCGGCGCTTGCCGGCTCGACAAAGACGCCTTCTTTGGAAGCGAGCAGCTTGTACGCAGATAATATCTCGTCGTCACTGACGGCGTCTATCAGTCCGCCGGACTCGTCGCGAGCCTGTTCGGCCTGCTTCCAGCTCGCCGGGTTACCTATCTTTATAGCGGTCGCTATAGTCTTCGGGTCTTTTACCGGACGGCCCAGCACTATCGGAGCCGCGCCCTCGGCCTGGAACCCGAGCATCTTCGGTAATTTTTTCGATATCTTCGCCGCCTTATACTCTTTATATCCTTTCCAGTAAGCGGTGATATTGCCGGCATTGCCTACCGGTATTGCGTGGTAATCTGGGGCATCCTTCAACGAATCGCATATTTCAAAAGACCCGGTCTTCTGCCCTTCTATCCTGTAAGGATTCAGAGAGTTTACCAGAGTTATAGGATGATTTTTGGATATCTCTTTCACGATCTCAAGGGCCTCGTCAAAGTTCCCTTTTACGGCAATGACCTTTGCGCCGTGAATGAGCGCCTGAGAGAGCTTGCCCAGAGCGATAGCGCCCTCCGGTATGATAACGACGCACTTGATGCCCGCCTTTGCCGCATAGGCCGCGGCCGAAGCGGAGGTGTTCCCGGTAGATGCACAGATAACAGCTTTAGAACCCTCTTCCACGGCCTTGGATATGGCCACGGTCATGCCTCGATCCTTGAAAGACCCGGTAGGATTCAACCCCTCATATTTAAGATATACATCCACGCCACGGCCCACCATGGCGCTTATGTGACAGGCGTATATTAAAGGAGTATTGCCTTCATTCAGGCTTATCACCGGGGTTTTCGCCGAAACCGGAAGATAACTAGAGTATTCGCTTATTAAACCTTTCCACATATCAGCTTTCCATCCTGATCTTGACGGTCTTCTTCTTTATGGCGTCGAGAGCGTCTATCTGTTTAAGCGCCTTCGCCATATTCAGTTCGAGCGCTTCGTGAGTCATCATGACTATCGGCACTACATTGGAGTTGGTCTTCTCTTTTTGTGTAACGCTCGCTATGCTTATATTATACTTGCCCAGGATCCCGGATATCTTCGCCAGAACACCCGGCCTGTCTATCGCAGAGAATCTGATATAGAATCTCGTCTTTATATCCGATATATCCTTTATCTTTTTAACGTCTTTTCTGAATGCCATACTCCCGGTAACCTTGCCGCAGCAGGAGATCTGCTTGGCGATATCTATGATGTCGCTAACCACGGCGCTTGAAGTCGCGAGCGCGCCGGCCCCCTGGCCGTAAAACAGATTCTCTCCAATAAGATCGCCCTTGACAAATATAGCGTTGTACGCGCCGCCGACCTTTGCCAGCAGGTGGCTCTCCGGGATCATCGTAGGATGGACCCTGAGCTCTACCGAATCCCCGGACCTCTTCGCTATCGCGAGAAGTTTAACGGCATAACCCAGTTCCTTGGCATACTGTATGTCTCCGGGCTCAATATCTGTGATACCCTCAGTGTAAATATCGGAAGGCCTGGCCTGTACTCCGAATGCCAGAAGGGCAAGTATACTCAACTTATGGCTCGAATCCAGCCCGCTTATGTCAAGATGCGGATCCTGCTCGGCATATCCCTTATCCTGGGATATCTTTAACGCATCCTTGAAACTCACCGCACCTTCGGCCATCCTGCTCAATATGAAGTTGCTCGTACCGTTCACGATCCCGTAGACCAGATCGAACTTGTTGGCCACGAACCCGTCTTTAAGAGATTTTATGATAGGTATGCCACCCCCGACACTCGCCTCAAAAGCGACATTAAGCGCCAGCGAGTTGGCCAGGCTGAATATTTCTCTACCCGCTACTGCAAGAAGAGCTTTATTCGCGGTAACGACATGTTTTCCGCTCCTCAAGGACTCGAGTATTACATCCTTGGCGGGCCGTATACCTCCCATAAGCTCGACCACAATATGTATTTTAGGGTCATATAGAACCTTGCTGAGAGACCTGGTCAGAATGGATTTGCTGACATCGACAGGGCGTTTCGACTTGATATCCTTATCGCATATCCGCACAATAGTTACATCCACTCCGCTCTTCTCTTTTAGAAATGCTCTCTTTGACCTGAGCGCTTTCACTACGCCGCTACCGATCTTTCCGAATCCTATCAGGCCAACATTTATCTTTTTCATTTTTGAACCTTCATTTACGGTACAGGCAAAAAATTCGTGGCCCGCCTTCGCAATCAGCACGTAATAGGTTAGGTGCTTCGGCGGGTCCATCCGCCGAAGCATTCTGTCTTTTACGCCCTGAATGCGAAGGCGGATGGTCGGGACGGGCGGATTTGAACCGCCGACCCCTTGCACCCCAAGCAAGTGCTCTAGCCGGGCTGAGCCACGTCCCGAAAGCGCAGATTCTTTTGCCGCTACCTTTTAATAAAAACCCTCTTCTCTGGGCGAGCGAGTCATCAGGTCATGGACTCCTCTCTTGGGATCCTTATTCTCGTATAAGACCTTATATATCTCGGTTATTATCGGCATCTCAGCATTATGCCTTTTCGCCAGCTCATATGCCGATTCCGTGGTCGCTACGCCTTCTACCACCATCTCAGTTTCTTTCAGGGCATCTTTTAAAGACTTTCCCTTGCCTATCTCCTCTCCGAAATGATGGTTCCTGCTATATTTGCTTATGCATGTCGTGGTCAGGTCACCAAGGCCGCTCAATCCGTAAAAAGTATCTTTCTTTGCGCCCATGGCAACTCCAAGGCGGGCCATCTCGATCAGGCCGCGCGTAAGAAGAGCTGCTTTGGCGTTCGTGCCGAAGCCGAGTGAATCCGAAATGCCCGCCGCAATAGCTATGATATTCTTCAGCGATCCCCCGAGCTCCACTCCTGTAACATCGCTATTCGTGTATACCCTGAAGCGGTCCGTTATGAATACATCCTGGACCATTTTTGCAAGTACCACATTACCCGAAGAAGCCACCAGTGTCGTAGGGCTTCCCTGCGCCACTTCTTGCGCGATCGAAGGCCCGGAAAGAACGCATACATCTATATCGCCCAGAATTTCACGCACTATCTCCGACATTCGCTTAAGAGTCTTGTTCTCTATACCTTTGGTGACGCTCACGAATACTTTGCCGGACAATTTATAGGGTGTAAATCTCGCCAGGACACCTCTCATGTACTGCGAGGGGACAGCCAGTACGATTATCTCCCTGTCATCTATCGCTTCATCCAGAGACGCTGTTATATTAACTTCGTGGGGTATCTTTACCCCGGGCAGAAATTTTTCGCTAACCCTTTTAGCTTTAACCATTTCCACGTATTCGGGAAAGGCGCCCCAGAGGGTGACATCGTGTCCCTTGCCGGAGAGCAATATAGCAAGGGTCGTACCCCATCCCCCATCACCTATAATCGATATATTCCTCATCTTCAGCATGATAAGCTCATTAATATATCATACGCGTCGCGTCTTAGTCAATCTCTTCGACCGCATCGCTCTTCACCCAGGCCAGCTTGCCATCGAGCCTCCTGACGCGCCTCCATCCGTTCCTGGTATTGAGCACAAGCACCTCCTGCCCCTCTTTCAGCACAAAATAGTTATTAGATTTATCGATAGGTTCGTACTTACACTCGGCTTCTTTGACAACCACTACGCCATGGTTAAGCATCTCTTCGTCATAATATCTGATGCTAAACGCTCCTAGGGTCAAGGTGAACCCTATGAGCACGGGGTAAAATAGAATGGTCATCCTGCGCTTGAAGACCGGACTTATGGTGCCCGTCAAGAGCATTGCTATGAGCATTAGGTACAAGATCACTAATAAGACGGAGACGATATTCAGGCTATACTCCCTGAAAGGGAATTTGAAGAGCCACGCTATCTTGTTCCGGGGCATGGCCCGAAGAGCTGAATCCTCGGTCAGCGATTCGGCATATGCGAGATTTGACTTAAGGTCTCCATCTCCCGGCATGAGCCTTTGGGCTTTTTTGTATGCGAGTATTGCATAACCTATCTTGCCCACCTTGAAGAATGTATCACCGATGTTGAAATAGAGCGGACCGCTTTCGGCGCCAATAGCCAGTATCTTTGCGTACTCCTCCGAAGCCTTCTCATACTCCCTCTGCTCGTAGAGCGAGTTGGCCTTGTAGAAGAGGCTCTGCGGGTCCTGTGAATCTTCGGCTGAAAAGACAAAGCTGGCTGGTAGAACCAGCAGTATCCAAATTATAGCTATCTTCTTCATATCTTAGATCTCTCCAGTTCCCGTATTATCTCTTCGAGCTCCTTCATGTCGTCCCTCATCAATAGCATGTCGGCATTTATGGATGCGAATTTTGCCCGGTCACATACGCCGAATATATTCTTTATCTTATTCAGGACAGCCTCGTCTACCCCTCTCGACCTAAGTACAGGCTCCACGGTATCGAAGGTCAACCCGGCCACCGGTATATAGAACCTGCCTCCAAGATAATCCTGCATCGTCTTGAAGAGCGTCTCGTAGAAGCCTTTTGAGTCGTTAGATTTCAGGCGGTGCTTCAGTTCTAAAGATTCCCTGCGCATATTCTTAAAGGCTTCCGTCCTGTGCGCATATTTGGTATCCCGCCTCAGGCGGTCCTGCTTGGCATATATCAGGTACGCCGCCGCCAGAATCAACATGGGTAATAGAAAGCTCAACAAGAAGAATAGCCTGTTATAGACCTCGGAGTCTTTTGTTTGAACGCTGCCCATCGACTCCTTTATATATAAGATGTCGCCCTGGGGCTGAGAATCCTCCCTCTTCTCTTCCGAACGGGAGTCAAAGTTTACGGACGTCGCCGGAGGCAGATGAGGCGATTGTCCTATTACTTGTGCCGGTGACTCGGCTACCTTCTCCACCTGCAGAGGTGTGGGTTCCTGAGTTATGGTCTTATATATCTTCTTCTGGGGATCGAAGTAGGTGAATACAGATTTGGGGGTCTGGTAAACTTTATCGGACTCAGGGATCAGGACCTGCCTGAACGTTTTCCTGCGGGGCTCCGTCTTTATCTGCGGTTCATACACCCTGAAGCCTTCCGTATTCTCTAATTTAGGGATTATCACGGTATTAAAATTACCCGTTCCGTTGATCTCCATCCTCAGCGTCACCGGGTCTCCGACCTTAACCTTTTTGGGGCCGGCTGAATATATAAACTGGTAGTCGCCTACGGCCCCGGAGAAATCTTCGGGCCGACCCTCCTGCGGAAGCGCTAAAAGCGTAAGATCGATCTCATCGGATTTTAGCTCTACCGGATAACGTTCATACCTTGTAAAGAAATCTTCGAAATACGGATCTCTCATACCCCTGTCGTTGAGGAAGTCGTCGTCCAGCGCCGACATGTTGCGCACCCTCTTCTTTACGGCAAGATTGCATTTGAGCGTCGCCGGGCCAAGCTTATAATCTCCCGCCCTGGTGCCGAAGATGGTGGTCCTGAACTCCAGCACGTCATACAGTAACCCGCCCATGCGCTCGCGGTACTGTTTCGGCTCCTCGAATTGTGCCTTTGAGAAACCTTCCTGGTTGAAAGTTGGGAGCTGTATGTCGCTCACATTCATCCTGTTGACATAAACTTTAATCGTGACCGGCACGATCTCGTTTATATATGCTTTAGCCTTATCGGCCTTGAGAGTTAAAAACAACCTGTCCTTTATATCCAGTGAATCAATGATATCCTCTTCAGCTGCCCTCTTAACGGGTTCAGGCCTGACCCTCTCCTCCGTCACCGTAAGGAATGCTATGCTTGACGTATAGGTATTGCCGTCATACTTAAAAGCGAAAGGGCCGAACTGGAACTTGCCCAGTCTCAACGGCTGTACCTTATACATGTGGGTTATCGAGTTCGACACGGTACCGTTTATGACGGTCATCATGGTCGACGGGCCAAGATACCGGACTTCACACCCGTCAATATTTCCTATATCCGGCGCCGGGACATTCTGCGAGCCGTAGAAAGTAAGCCCAAGCTGGGCACTCTCTCCTATGGCAACGGTCTTCTTGTCTATGCCCGCCTCGAATTTAATATCTTCGGCAACTGCAGGTGACACAAAGACCGAGAATAATAGTAGTAAAAGTATCGTTCTTTTCATATCTCTATCTCATAAAATCGCATATAGAGCCTCATCACCAATCTTTGTCCGGTTCCGGCATCGGCACCTGTTTCCTGCGCATCCTGATAGACTGGGCGGTGGCCTCTTCTCCTCTGTAGCCCTCGAGAAGCATCTTAGCCTCTTCTTCCGTCATCTCTCTCTGCTCGGGCTCGCCCTCTTCGTAAAATTGCAGCGCCTGGCCCTCCTTATCCTGATCCTGCCCTTGCGGCTTTGGCCCGGCACCTTCCTGCTCTTCCTGCCGCTTCTTCTCCTCCTGCTCTTTCTTCTCTTCCTGCCGCTTCTCTTCTTCCTGCTTTTTCTCTTCTTCCTGCCGCTTCTCTTCTTCCTGCTGTTTTTGCTCTTCCCGATCCTTCTCTTCCTGGCTCTTAGACTGTTGCTCGTCCTGTTGAGATTTTTTCTCTTCCTCTTTATTTTGATCTGCCTGCTGCTTTTCCTCGCCTTTCTTCTGGTCCTGCCGCTTCTTATCTTGATTTTGCTCTTTTTGATCTTGTTGCTTTTTTTGATCTTGTTGCTCTTTGTCCTTCTGATCCTTATTATTTTGGTTACCCTGCCCGCCCTGGTCTTTCTTATTCGGGTCTTTCTTATTATCTTTATCCTTTTGATTTTTATCCTCTTTATCCTGCTTCTGATCCTTCTTCTTATCCTTCTCTTCTTTTTCTTTGAGGCTCATCAGCTTCTGATCGACAAACTCATAGTTGAACTTAGAATCTCTGTCATTGGGATCAAGGTCTATAGCGCGCTTATAGAACTGTAAAGCAGCTTCATAGGACTCCTTTGCCTTATTTGTATCGGATGCGGCCCGTTCCGCACCTATTTTATAATTGGAATTCCCTATATTGTAATCCGCATCCGCCAATATCCGGGCGTCTCCCTGGGCAATAGCTTTATTGTACGAATCTATAGCCGCGTTATAAGAGCCCTTCCTATACAGGGCATCGCCCTTATTGAACCTGAGCATACTATTATCTGGCTTTCTGTCAAGGGCGCTATCATATACTTTTATCGCTTCATTGTACTTCTTAGCATTATACAACATATTGCCCTCTTTTACATCCCGGGCGGTGGACGCAAATAGCTTTTCCGATCCAATCACGAGCATCATGGCCGTTATGATCAAAACTTTCCTGGGAATCATCGCTTCCTGTCCGAAATAAGCGGCTCCAATAAAAGGAGGGCGACCGCTATCCCGAGAAATATCTGGTAACGCTCCTGGTAATGCTTCTTCATCTTCGCCTCGATATCCCTCTTCTCCAGCTTCGATATGCTCTTGTCGTAAAGAAGGGTCAATCCGAAGTCACTTGGCGTGGCCCTTACATAGCTGCCTCCTGTGGCCACGGCTATCTTTTTCAAAAGGTCTTCGTTTAGTCGCGTCTTGATCACCTGGCCGGCTTTGTCAGCAAGATACCCTCTTTCACCGCGTTCATCTATCGAGGGAATAAGATCGCCCTCAGCGGTGCCCACTCCTACGCAATATATACGGATGCCAGCCTGCGCGGCTTCGCTTGCCGCTTTTATGGCATCGCCTTCAAGCTCCTCGCCGTCGGTAATTAGAATGAATACTTTAAACTTTTTGTCGGCGCCCTTCAGTATATCTATAGCATCCTTTATGGCGCTTGCGATCGAGGTGCCTGGCCTGGGTATCGTTTCGGTATTAAGATCATCCAACGTCAGCAGGAAGCCGTTATAATCTATCGTAAGCGGGCATTGCAGAAACGAGGTCCCGGAGAATGCTATTAAACCGATCCTGTCGCCGCTTAATTTTCTCATCAGGTCTTTGACCGCGTACTTTGTGCGCTCCAGCCTCGTCGGCCTCATATCCCTGGCAAGCATGCTCCTGGAAACGTCTATGCCTATCAAGATATCCAATCCTGTCCTCTTGACCTCCTGCCACTCAAAACCCCACTGTGGCTGCGCAAGGGCGAATACGCAGAGTAGTAACGCCAGGCCCGCCAGTGCCATCTTCAAGATTTTGCGCGCTGCGCTAAAATGAGGGGCGATGCCTTCTATCATCTGCTTTTCCGCAAAACGTTCCATAAGAGTACGACGTCTTTTCACGACCCATACATAGAAGAGCGCCAGGAAAAGACCGGAAAATATAAGGACTGAGATATATCGCGGATCCGCGTAGTTCATATTATGGAACCTTTAAGAATACCGTATTCGATAACAATATCCCTATAGCGAGCAGTATGGTGCCCGGTATAAGGAAATATGGGAAGAGTTCGCTGTACTCCCTGTATCCAAAATGTTCAATATTCGATTTTTCGAGCCTGTTGATCTCGTCATATATGTTCCTGAGTTTTTCCGTATCGGTCGCAAGATAATATTTTCCGCCCGTCTTATCGGCTATATTCCTCAACGACTCCTCATCTATCTCTATAGGTATATTCCTGTAGACGGTCCTGCCGTAATAATCCTTCATAGGATACGGCGATAGCCCCTTCGTGCCTACGGCTATAGCGTATATCTTTATCTTCAGGGCCTTGGCCGCTTCAGCGGCCACCAAGGGCGAGATATTACCGGCGTTATTCACGCCATCGGTAAGCAGGATTATGATCTTGCTCTTTGTCTTGCTGTTCTTGAGTCTGTTTATAGAACTCGCTATGGAGGAGCCTACCGCAGTGGCGTCCTCTATCATGCCTACCCTAACCCTGTCGAGATTCTCATTGAGCCAGGCATAATCCGTGGTAAGCGGGCATACGGTGTAGGCCCGGGCGGCAAATGCGACCATGCCGATCCTGTCGTCCTTTCTCTTTCTTATAAAATCTTTTACGACTTCGCGAACAAGATCAAACCTGTTTATCCTTTTAAACCCCAGCATGAAGTCCTCGGCGAGCATGCTCGTCGATGTGTCGACAACCAATACTATATCCACCCCCTCCGACACGGTCTTTGAACTGTCGAGGATGGCTTGCGGGCGACCAAGCGCTATTATCATAAGAGCTATGGCTGTTATCCTTAAGATGATCAGAGACTTGCCTAAGCGCACTCTCGCGGTCGGCTTAAGATCTTTTAATAGGTCTTCCGACGAAAAGATGAAGCTCGACCCCTTACGCCTCCTTCTCTCGACCACAAGCACTATTGGCAGCAGCAATAATAGCCAGAATATAACAGGATCTTTGAAGAGGAACATAGCTTAGCCTTTAGTCTCTTTCTTCATATAGATATCCTTCGACTCCGCGATAAATTTTTTTGCGGTAATGAATACGCTCTCTATATCTTTCCTCGCAGGCTTGTGTTTCGCGAATTTAACAAGGTCGCATGCCTCCATAAAGACGGCCAACAGATCCTTATGGGCGGTCTGTAATTTTGACGAGCCGCTCAAAGAGATCAAAAACTCCTGCGTAGTCATCTCGGACGCCTTCAAAGAGAATACGCTCTCTATATACCGTCTAACGGCATCCGATATTCTCACGTAATAATCTTTTACTTCGCCACCGGAAGCAAACTTTTTGCTGGCGGCCTCCATCTCTTCAAGGGCTATCTCATGAGGAAATTTCGGAGGAGCCTTCTTGAATATCAACTTCAATACGAGCTTGATAATGATCCAGAGCGCGACCGATGCCGCCACGATCAAGATTAGAAGCCTTGGCCAACTGAATGGATATAAAACGCCTTTTATATCCCTTATGTCAGTCAACTTTTGGCCTCTAGGCAGAACGGTCTCCACCGTAAACGCAAGTTCGCCTGTCTTTAGATTTTTCCAAGAACCTTCACCTTTCTCTCTATACTTGATTTCTATCGACGGGACCATTCTCTTGCCGACATAGTAAGATGTTATGTCGAGCCAGTTTACATAAGAGCGCTTTCCGAATATAGACTTCTTGATCGACCTGCCGTGGTCCTTGATCTCGCAGTCCCCTATTCTTGTGAAATCATTAAGCTGGGGGAACTCTATCTCGAGGTCGCCAGCGGATACGATCTCGGCTCTATAGCGTATCCTGTCCCCTACAAAGATCCTCTTCCTGTTTATGCTCGCTTTAATTGACGGCTCGGGCGCTTCTTCGGCCATGGCTAAGGCCGAGATCCCAAGAAAGACGATTAAAAAAAATAGCCTGGCGGCATATCTCATATCCGCTTCTTTCTCATTTTGAAAAATTTTATAAAAGCCTCTATATATGATCCGTCCGTGCTTATATCTATGTGGTCCACCCCGACCGAGCCGAAAATTTCAGCACGCTCGTCATGGACCGAGCGGGCCTTTTTGACGTATCCCGACCTCACTTTTTCGCTGGAAGTATCGATCGTAAAAGACCTGCCGGTCTCAGCATCAACCAGCTCCAATATTCCGGCGTTGGGAAGCTCTACCTCTCTCGGGTCCGTGATCGTGATGGCTACCACGTCGTGCTTCTTATTGGCTATTGAAAGCGGTTTTTTAAAATCCTTTGCCAGGAAGTCTGATATCACGAATGTAACGGCCCGCCTGGCAACCACGCTATCGAGATACCTAAGAGCGCTGGCTATGTCCGTGCCCTTGCCTTTCGGGGTAAAATAGAGAGCTTCTCTCACGACCCTCAGGACGTGATGCAGGCCTTTCCTGGGAGGTACGAACTTTTCAATCCTGTCGGTAAATATAATCAGGCCGACGCGGTCGTTATTCTGGATAGCGGCAAAGGCAAGCACTGCCGAGACCTCGGCGGCGAGCTCTTTCTTATAACGCTTCGCGGTGCCGAAACTTGATGAGCTGGACGCGTCCAGCAGTATCATCACGGTGAGCTGGCGCTCTTCGACAAACTTCTTAATGAACGGATGGCCCATCCTGGCGGTGACATTCCAGTCTATGGTTCGTATCTCGTCACCCGGCTGGTACTCCCTGACCTCGTCGAACTCGATCCCGCGCCCTTTGAAGACACTCTCATACTGGCCGGACAAAAAGTCCGTAACGAGCTTCGAGGTCGTTATCTCAATACGGCGTATCTTGCGTAGAACTTCCTTTGGAAGCATATTACGGGACTCTTACTTCCTCAAATATGCGCTTTATGACATCTTCGGACGTCTTGTCCTCGGCTTCCGCTTCGTAGCTGACGATCAGGCGGTGCCTCAAGACATCGAGGCCTATAGTCTTTATATCCTGCGGAACAACATAGCCGCGCCCTTGCAGGAATGCATAGGATTTTGCCGCCACAGACAGATATATGCTTGCTCTCGGAGACGCGCCGTACTGTATCAAGCCTACCAGGTCCTTGATCTTATAGGCACCTGGGTCTCTCGTAGCGAATACTATATCTATGATATACTTCTCTATCCTCTCGTCGATGTATATCTCATCGACAACTTTCCTTGCCTTCAGTATATCTTCCGGGCTTACAACTGGCGAGACCGCTATCTTTTTATCGGTCATGGCCATGCGTTTCATGATCTTCAACTCTTCTTCTTTGTTCGGATATTCTATCTTCAGCTTCAGCATAAAACGGTCTACCTGCGCCTCCGGCAGAGGATAGGTGCCTTCGTGTTCTATAGGGTTCTGCGTGGCAAGCACAAGGAACGGTTCGTCAAGCTTGTATGTGCTCTCGCCTATGGTAACCTGTCTCTCCTGCATCGCCTCCAATAGAGCGCTCTGCACCTTCGCGGGAGCCCTGTTTATTTCGTCGGCCAGTATTATGTTGGAGAATATAGGGCCCTTCTTTGTTGTAAACGCTCCATCCTTGGGACTGTAGATGAGCGTCCCTATCAGGTCGGCCGGTAAGAGATCCGGAGTAAACTGTATCCTCTGGAATTTGGTCTTTATCGCCTGAGCCAGGACTTTTACGGACATCGTCTTAGCGAGTCCCGGCACTCCCTCTATGAGGATATGTCCGTTGGCGAGCAGGCCCACCAGGAGCCTCTCCAAAAGATATTTCTGTCCTACGATAACCTTCTCCATTTCGTTCATCAACTTGGGAACGAAGACGCTCTCTTTCTTGACCTTCTCGTTTATAACCTCTACAGTCATTTCCGGCATAGCTCCTCCTGGTTTCAGCTTTAAGCTGTAAGCCTTAAGCTTTAATGTTAAATGCTGCCCACATCTTTACTTAAGTCCCTCAACTGTAAATTCATCACTTTAAGAAGCACGACCTTATCCAGATACTCAAGACTCAGGGGTTTCGTGATATAATCATCCGCCCCCAGCTCTTTAGCTTTTTTCATCACGTCGTCGTCTTTGACGCCTGTAACCATGATGATGACGGCCTCCTTATCGATCTGGCGTATCTTTTCTAGCGTCTCTATACCGTCCATGCCGCGCATCTTTACATCCAGGAGAATGATGCGCGGCCGCTCCCTCTTAACGATCTCGATCGCCTCTTTACCGTTAAGCGCATTTAAGACCTCAAAATTGCGCGCGGTAAAGAACTCGTAAAAAAAAGAGTCGATGCCCATCTGGTCATCGACTGTCAATATTTTGCAGATCGGTTTCTTTTTATCAGCCATAAATATCCTATTAAATACCTTTACTTCACCACTTACAAAAATCGTAACATGGCCGCGCCATGAACCCGAACAAAAAATTCTTAAGAAATTTTTGTGAGTGGTTCATGGAGCGGGTGAACGGAATCGAACCGTCGTAACTAGCTTGGAAGGCTAGCGCTCTACCATTGAGCTACACCCGCTTGTATTCAATATACTCTACCATTGCCCCGCCACGTCAAGCCTTTAGCTATGAGGCGGGGTCCCGCCCCGTTCGTTTAATTGCCATGGCGGGAAGCTACACCCGCCCTGACCATATTGACCATGATAATATCATTATATGGATACAGGGTCAATGAATTTTTGGACGGTTCTCTTGCCCGGGAGGTAAAAAAAGACCTTAGGGGTTCTTTTCTGCCAGCGCCGCAGCTATCCTTAGCCGCAAAATCTCTAAATCTATGGGCTTGGCAAGATAGTCCGCAGCTTTTAAGGAGAGCGCTCTATTCTTTACATCGTCGTCATCAAAGCCGGTAAGAATGATGACCGGGATAGGGGCTGTTTTTTCGTCAGATTTCAGCTTCTCCAGTATGTTCAGGCCGTTCATGGCCGGCATGCGTATGTCCAACAAGATAAGTTCCGGCATCATTTTTTGCGCCGAAATAATGCCGTTATACCCATCGGGCACTATCCTGACTTCATATCCGCAGATATCTTTCAAAAACTTATTGATCAACGAAGTAAACTCTCTGTCATTGTCAATTACAAGTATGGACTTCTTCCCTTCCATCATTCCTCCGTCATCATCTCGTGTATTTATCCACTATCTCACCTATTACTTTCAAGTCTATCGGCTTCTCCAGGTACTTGTCCGCTCCCAGCGAAGTGCAAAAGTCCCTGGTCACGCCCGGATAACCAGTCAGGATTATGACCTTCGCTTTGTTATGGGTCTCCCTCATATACTTCAGGATCTCTATACCAGTCATCTCCGGCATATTTATGTCCAGGAAGATGATGCCATAGTCCTGAGATTTTATTAATTCCAGCGCGGCTTTGCCGTCCAGTGCATGGTCCGCGTCAAAGCCCTTGTATTTCAAATATCTCTTCAGTATATTTACTACACCTATTTCGTCTTCGCAGATAAGTATCTTCATAATAGCAACTCCTTCCCAAGCGGCAGCAACACAGTGGCTGTGGTGCCTTTGTTTAATTGGCTTTCGAATTTTAGTTCTCCGTTATGAGCCTTTAGGATACCGTAACATATCGATAACCCCAGGCCCGTACCTTCCGGTTTGGTTGTAAAGAAAGGTTCGAGAATATTGCGCTTAACATCTTCGGACATTCCCGTACCGTTATCCTTGAAATCTATTTTCATCTGATCGCTCTCCAGAGAGGCGGTTATGGTGATCATGCCCCCTTCCGGCATAGCGTCTTTAGCGTTGTTTAATAGATTCATGACGACCTCCTGAAATTGCTGCTCATCTATCGATACGAGAGGAGGGTTCTTCATATATTTTCGTTTTATCTCCACACCGGCCGTTTTGAATTGATTCTCAATTATGTTCATCACCGTCTCTAAACTATTGCATATATTTGTTTCTTTTACTTCGCCCTTGCTCGGCTTGGCGAACCTCAATACTCGCCTGATAATATCCTTCGCCTTCTGACACTCTTTCATGATCAGCTCCATAGTCTTCTTTGTCTCGGCGCTTAGCTTTTCCGATATGAGAGAAAGCTGTGCGTTGCCGGAAATGATCATGAGCGGGTTGTTGATCTCGTGAGATATCTCAGAGATCAGTTTGCCCAGCGAAGCCATCTTTTCAGACTGTATAAGCATATTTTGCGAAAGCTTCAGCTCCTCGATGCTTCGAGCCAACTCCACCGCCTTCTTAAGGAGATTATTATTCGCAACGGCCTGTTGTATGACAAAGGCTGTAGTGGTGCTGAAACTATCCAGTATCGCGTCTTCGGCCGGTGATATAGGGTGTTTGGAAAAGAGAGCCAGAACACCGATAAGATCCTGGGTCTGAGCGCGGAGCTGATAGCCAGCGAATGATACAAGTCCGGGCTCCCGCGCCCATTTGTGGTCATGCACCATGGGATCGCTTGGCACATCGTTCGTCATATACTTATGTTCTTCGCCCGCGGCGATACGCCCGATCTCGTAACAACCAAAGGGGACCCTGGAGTGCTCTCTACCGTCGGTATGGGTATAGCGGCCTGAGCTCGCCACCAGATGCAGGCACTTATCCCTGTAGCGGCACAAGTGCTCACCCTCCTTGACTTCGGCATGCATACAGCCCTGTCCGCATCGATCCCCCGGCTGTATAAGCCATATTCGACAGAAATCCGCGCCAAATATGGTCGTGATCCCGTCGGTTATCATCTTGAGCTTCTTCTCAAGCATAACCGGCGCAAGAAGCGATTGCTGCAGAGCGCTGACCTCCTGCTGCCATATCAGCGTCCTCTCGCGCTCTGTCTCCACCCGCTTACGTTCGGCGATCTCCTTATTAAGGTCATATATCGACGTGGTGGTCTTCTTTAAATTTTGCGCCATCGTATCAAATGCCTGCGATAGCTGCCCAACCTCGTCATTTGAAGCAAGGCCGATCTTATAATCTAAATTTCCGGAGCCTATTATCTTCGCTCCTTTGCGTAATTTATCGATCGGACCGGCTATGGACTTCGCGATAATTAAAGCGGTCACTATGATCGAAAGAACTGTCATAATTAAAGTACCTAAGAGTATGCTGCGAAGCCTATCGACAGGCAGGAAGGCTTCTCCCTCACTGATCTTTGCCACAAGCCCCCACCCCAGTGACTTAATAGGCCGCCACACAGATAGAACTGCCTGTTCGCGGTAATCGATGGACCTGCCAGAACCGCTCTCACCCGATATCGCCCTTTGTATCGGCAAAAAATTCATCTTACTTGAAGGCACTACGTTTTCAAAAACGGCGGCCGCTTCATACCTTCGCGGACTTAAAAACAGGACTTCACTATTCGACGTTTCCCTGCCGCATATTATCTCGCCGCTATCTCCTAAGCGCACATCGCTATTTAAGCGGTCGAAGAGCCCCTTCATGTCAAACTTCATTTGAATCAACCCGATAACCTCATCTGCCTTGCCATAGGCCAGACCGGTCATGCAATATGTAAAAGTATTATCTTTGCCGCGGCTCTCACTGGCGTCATAAATAAAGATGCCGCTTTTCGCCCTCTGGAAGAGGTCGTCCTTGTCCTCCATGTATCTGTTAAGTTCGGGGTCGAGTCCGGGTTTAGAGACATAGATAACTTTGCCCCGCATATCCACAAGCCTGATATCCTCGTATTTAAATGCGATCTGGAACACGGCCAGCTGGGCATCGATCGCCTTCTTGGCCTCAAGGTAGTAACGGTTCAATTGATCCCTGCTGAATTGATCCAGGACGGAAAAGGTAGTTTTGTACACGTTTTGGCTTTGCAGGACCTTCATGTCGGATCTTCGCGCGTCGATGAATGCTACGATCTCATCTACTCCATTATCTGCTACGCTGCTCAGATTAGAGATGATCGTTTTTTCAAGGCTATCCTTGGCGTTATAGAAACCGATGACGCCGATGAAGAGAGTGGGGACTACGCTCAATATCAGGAAGGCTATAATCAGCTTGTTATATATGCGCATATCAGGCTCTTATCTTCGGTATAGATACGGGTTGCGCAATTTTCGAGCAATAAAATAGATCCTCGAACTGAAATATTAATGCTGGTGGTGAGGGTTTGCACCGAACTTTACTCTAACTATCTCCCCGCACCGTATTCCGTTAATACTGCCTGATCGTGCAGCAATTACGCAATTGTTATATAAATGACCTTTATTTAATAGCCAAATTGTATACCAAAACGAGCCACAAATCGAGCCATTTTTTTAATATTCGGGCCAAAATTTAATCGAGCCACAAATCGAGCCATTTTTGGAAAAATCGAGCCATTATGGTTTTTTATACTTAATGGCTCTTCCTGCTCCTTCTTGAATTATAAGGTGCTCTGATAAAAGTTGGTGAAGGTCACGCTGCGCAGAACGAATAGACGTATTAAATCGTTGGGCATAGCCCTTCCTGCTAATAGCATCCCCCTTATTATAAACTAATTTCAATGCTTCCAATTGCCGCTTGTTCAAATGAGATAGATCAGTTATTCGATCGGCCGGAATAC
>Ga0268276_1000737_pt1 | contig 36121 bp, 45 predicted proteins | sample saktaG_4_FD_190145 | JGI IMG/M metagenome (GOLD analysis project Ga0268276, IMG submission 190145) | Saline water microbial communities from Sakinaw Lake, British Columbia, Canada - sak_2010_1_5_45m | ecosystem: Environmental > Aquatic > Non-marine Saline and Alkaline > Saline ...
TATTTATTCATTTCTTATTTCACTTCATTCATTTATTATTCCATCTCCATCTAAAAAATATAAATTGAAAACTTATTACCTTATTTCATTTCTTACAGTTCTCAAGAAGAAGAAGAAGAATCAGATCAATGGCTCAAAGACAACAACAACAACAACCACAAAAACGACGCAGCTTGGGAAAAATATCGCTCGTCAACGGCGACGAAAACATGTCTGTTGTTGCAACTGCCGTAATCATCGCCGAACATGGCGTCGTTAAAATAAAAGACGAAAACAAGGGCACATACATACTTTGCGGTTGTGACAAGCCGTCACTGTGCAGATGTGTGCGTTGGGTTCATCAATACGGAGACAAAATTCGAAAACAAAGCGTCTACATTTCTGACCCAGTCGCCGCAGCCGGATATGCTGCAAATGTTACAAAGGCAGAAAAAGAAAAAGCAGAAAAAGCATCAAGGTGGCAACAACCCCCCAGTCGTCAGTATCATCAGCAACCCATGACGCCCAAGCCCCAAGCGCCTCTTCGTACATCACTCAGTTTGCCTCAATTGCCTCGTCTTCTATTTTAACCAGTTCTAATGTGTCCTCCACTTTTGCAACACACACACATTCACAAAAACAAAAACAAAATGAAAAACAAAAACAAAATGAAAAACAAAATAAAAAACAAAATGAAAAACAAAATGAAAAACAAAATCAAAATGAAAAATAAAAACAAAAACAAAAACAAAAACAAAAACAAAAACAAAAACAAAAACAAAATGAAAAACAAAAACAAAATGAAAAACAAAATAAAAAACAAAATGAAAAACAAAATGAAAAACAAAATCAAAATGAAAAATAAAAACAAAAACAAAAACAAAAACAAAAACAAAAACAAAAACAAAATGAAAAACAAAAACAAAATAAAAAACAAAAACAAAAACAAAAACAAAATCAATAAAAAAAATATAAATTGATTTTTTTTTATTTATATATTATTTATACAGTCGCAAGACAAGACACCAAGACAATTTACGATGACCGCGATTATTGCAAGCAACCGCTTTAATATTTCCGACCAAGACTTACACCAAGACCATCAAGAACAACAACCAGATCAACCGCAGTTCAACTCATTCAAAGGCTTGTACATAGGTTCCGCTTTGATTGACCATTTGAATTCGGTTGACCCAAACCAAGAGTATTGGTTTTACATTGCCGATTACATCAACTCTTTCCCATACTCGCAGTCGTTTTTCGAAACCGTGTTCCCATTTTACATGGGTTCACACGTCACTGAGAACGAATTGACAGCTTTTTACCAAGCTAACTTTTGCGAATGTGTCGAGTTCTTCCAGATGAACCATCCGGATTGGAGCGAGTATTCCAATCCGGAGTGTTTGCAACATTTCAAGGATGCAATCGAACAGTACGCTGACGATTCTGTATATTACTCAGATGTCAGTTACAGAATGTATCAAACCACTCCGCCGACTCTTGAAAAACCGCATTTTTCGGTTTATCAAGAACGTCATGTTGTTGAAACAAACGAATATCAAGAGCGCTTTGTCGGAGTTGGATATTTTGCAAACGTTGATGGTTTCACTGTGCCGTATCGCAACCAGATGGGAGCAAATGGTCCATTTGGTTACTCTCAAAGATTCAATCTACAGATGCACCTTGACCAACTAATTGCCAACGAGACAATGAATTCACTTGACGACGTGCGCGAAAACGACTTCCACTTTTATACTCGCAAAAGCGCAACCAATGTTGAATTCGCCTTTCACACTGACCCTGAAACACACGTCCAAACGCGTTTCCTGTGCAACGAAAACGACGACCTCTTCTTGTTTGAGGAATCGTTTCAAAGAGCGAAAGAGCAAAAGCGCATTGAAAAAATCCGAAAAGACGAAGAACTGAGAAAAAAGTTTGAAGAGGAAAAAAGACAAAGGCAAATACTGAAAAGAAAAATGGAAATTCAAAGAATACATCAAACACAACAATACCGCACCATTTCAACTGATGAATGGATTAGAAGCACGAGCCGGGCTTTCAGGCCTGATGCTCCTTTCGCCATTGAAATTCAAGCGAGGTTTGCTTCTCAGTCTATACTTCCTTTTCAAAATATCAGTCTTCCTCTTCCTAGCGTGAATCCTTTTCCTAGCGTGAATCCAACTGACTATCGCGAGCCTCTTCCTCACTACAATGAAGAAGATGAAATTGAGTCCTATAAATCGGACTTGTTGCGGTCCGAGTCTGTCTGATTTGTGAAAATTCTGTTGAATCAAAAACAAAAACAAAAATAAAATGAAAAACAAAATCAAAAACAAAATCAAAAACAAAATCAAAAACAAAATCAAAAAAATATAAATTGATTTTTTTTTATTTATATATTATTTATACAGCCTTGTGCACCACCAAGACGATTTAGAATGACCGTCAATCCAAATTTGGCTACATTGATGCGTGTGATTGAAGAAAACCAAGATAAAATGACCGAAGGTGAGTATCTTGAAGCTATGAATGCATTATGCGCACTTCATCGTGTTGCAACTTCTGCAGTTGTTGCTGTCCCTGTTGTTGCTGTCCCTGTTGTTGCTGCCCCGCGCGCCCCATTATCGCCACCATATTCATCAATATGGGGCGACCTTCCTCCGCTTCCTGCACTTCCTGCAGTTCCGGTGAATTTGTTTAGCGGTGTACGAAGTTTGTTCAGAGGACAGGATGATTATGAATTGTGGAGTCGCGTCACTCGTGTGTTGAGACACATCAGCCCGAATTCATGGTTGTCAATGTCTCAACAACAACAAGATGAACTTAATCGTGAGTCAACCTACAAGATTGCCGAAAACCAAAAACGCATTTTCAGAAACCCACCTCCATCATCTTGTCCTTTTGTCGCCAGACATGCTGTTGGCGATTGGAGAACAAATGAAATAGAAACATGGACATGCGTTTGCGGATACAGTGGAAAAATCAAACACTGGCAAAAACACGAAAGGAGTGCACGTCATCAAGAATGGGCACAGCATCGCATCGTTCCTGAAAAAGTTGTATCGACAATGAAAAAACAAATTCAAAAAGACGAACAAGGAACTGTGATTGAACGTATGCGCCCGTTATCCGGCGGGCTTCGATACTATTTGATTCGCCAAGAACGGAACGAATGGACGCATTCCGAGTTGTTTCATGAAAACACGAGACGTAACGACGGACAAGGATGGTTCGTTCTTCAAAGACATGTGCGCGAAATTAATGAAATTTGAACACCAAATACCAAAAAAATGAAATTTGATTTGATGATTGAAATTTGAATGAAATTTGAATGATGAATGAAAAACAAAACCAATAAAAAAAATATAAATTGATTTTTTTTATATAGTTTTGAAGAAAAAATATAAAAGTATACCAATACCAATAAATAAAATGTCTTTTGGAATTATAGGAAATGGGTTCGTTGGAAAAGCAACGCAACTCTTTAAATCTAACAATCACACAATGAAAATATACGATATAGACCCTGAAAAATGTTCCCCTCCAAATACAACTCTTGCCGATTTAGCTGAATGTCAGATTATCTTCATCGCAGTTCCAACCCCCTCCAATCCTGACGGGTCCTGCCACCTCGAAATTGTTCGGTCTGTTATCAAAAATATACGCGCCTTGAACATTAAGTCTCACATTGTTATTCGGTCAACAATTATAATTGGAACATCTGATGAATTAGACTGTTATTTCATGCCCGAGTTCCTAACCGAAAAAAACTGGATGGACGATTTCTATCAATGTAACAACTGGATTTTTGGTTTAAAAATTACAGATGTCGAAACAAACCAAGACTTTATCTCGAAAATAACCAAGATTATTAACGACGCGCAAGAAGAAGGAAATATCAAATACAATAAAATTACATTTGTTCAAAATAAAGAAGCCGAAATGATTAAGTATTATCGAAATACATTTCTCGCAATTAAAGTGTCCTACTCCAACGAAATTCACGAATTTTGTAGCAAAAGTAATATTGATTATGAAACAGTCCGTCTTATCGCAACAGAAGATAAAAGAATAGGAAATAGTCATACGAGCGTTCCAGGAATGTGTGGTCGATTCGGTTTTGGAGGGACATGTTTCCCAAAGGATACACACTCTCTACTACACCAATTTGAAACCGCCGGAATAAAATCATATATTCTCAAAAGCGCTGTTCAACGTAATAATGAGCACGACCGCCCTGAAAGCGACTGGAAAAACAACATAGGACGCGCTTTTATTGGTTGAATTATTAAGTTTTCAATAAAAAAATATAAATTGATTTTTTTTTATTTACATAATTATTTGTTAGGTTAGGAATACACACAACGACATGGAACAAGAATTACTATTGAAAGCAAAGCAGGCGCAAGGTTCAGATGCGAAGAGTGCGGCATTAAAAGTGTTGCAGAGGTGGCGGATGCGGGAAGCTATGATTGCAAAGCACGGCAACGAGGAAGCGGCGGATGCCGCGATTGCTGCTGCTGAAGCAAAGTTGGTCGCAGACAAAGTAAAGGCAAGGGAGCGGGAGCTTGCCGGGTGCGGAGACCGTCGGGCGTTGGAGTTCCAAATTGCACCCATTATCATGGACCATCGAACGAGTCAAGGATGAAAAACAAAATGAAAAACAAAATCAAAAACAAAATCAAAAACAAAATGAAAAAAATATAAATTGATTTTTTTTTGTTTATATTTATTTTATGCAGTGTTTCCGAATACGACAAGACAAGACTATGACTATGAATATTCGCGACAAGTGGTGGGAAGGTGAAACTTTCGAAGAAGAATGGAATGCCACAATCAAAGCTTGCGGGGCGCGTGCAATGGTTGTAAGAAAATATTATCCCAGAGCATTTGAAAGAATGTCTCAATACCAAAAAGGTCGACTAACAAGCGTGGAACTACCAAAAACAAAAAGCTCCAAACCAGGCGCAGAACCGATGTTTTGTGACTCTTGTCTTCTGGATCGACAGGACCATTGCACCGGGTTTAATTACTGCGTTGAACACAATCATCATACTGGACAGCGTTTCTGGTTTTGCGACGAGTGTAGCAAGTGCTACCATCAAAGATTGTCTCAAGGCAAAAACATACATTTTGATGAAGAAGAGCGGGCAAAAGAAGAGTGGATTGAAGTTAAAGTCACAGTCGTGACAAAAGAAGTGTTTCAGAGCCTCAAGACAGCACAGCAGCTCGAACACGACATTACACGCAATGAGTAGTTCCTGAAAAAAACAAAATAAAAAATAAAACGAAAAAAACAAAATCAAAACAAAATGAAAAAGAAAAAAACTCATCAAAAAATCAATAAAAAAAATATAAATTGATTTTTTTTATTATTTAAATTATTCTTATTAGTGACTCTTACGAAGACAACTACGACGAACAAAATGACCGCTAATGATGTGAATTATTCTGGGTCTCTTCCAGAAAAGAGGTTTGGAAAGGTATCGATGTTGAACGATGATGGTTCTATCATTACCACTGGCACGATTGTGCCTGTAAGACAAAGCACGGAATGCTTTGGAAAAACTCGAACGGTCGTTGTTCTCAAAATCAAATCAAACGATGATGGAAAAGAATACGACCAAGCTACTTGGATTTCCAACTGCGTCCGTTTTCCTCCCGCTGCTCCTCCTCCAACTCCGCGCCCTGTTCGAAGTATGCGCAGCCCCGAATGCGATTGGTTCTAATAATGCTGCCGATAGATGCCGGGTCACCATCTATTTGCGGCGCCCATTGTTATTTATGTTAAAACAAAACAAAAAAAGAAAAATTCGAGTGTTCAAGGCTGTAGTGGTATTGGGACAAAAAAACAAAAAAATTGATTTTTTTTCAAGGATTGAACTTTGATGAATGCAAAAAAAGAAAAAGAAAAAGAAAAAGAAAATAAAAACAAAATAAAAAGAAAAACCATCAAAAAAATAGCAAAAAATCAATGAAAAAAATATAAATTGATTTTTTTTATTATTTAAATTATTCTTATTAGTGACTCTTACGACGACGACTACGACGAACAAAATGCCTACTACCACCGTTAATGCCCAGAACGTTAATGCCCAGAACGTTAATGCCCAGAAAAACCAGCCCAAAATGATAGCGAAATGGAGTGGAAGCGATGAGCCTCAATCTTACTACAATCGTGAAGACGATGATGGGATAACTTTGAAAACAGCTACCAAATGGTATGATGTCAAGTACCCCGAGTACGATGATGGAGATGATTGTCACAGCGAGCATGACGACGTTTCTCCAATTGCTCCTGCTGCTGTTGCTGCTCCTTCTCGCATTTCATCATCATTCTGGACTACGCCACTTTCGATTGCTTCTGGTGAAGAACCCGTGTTTGAACCCGAGTACCCCGAGAGCAGCGCGAATTTCACGTTTGGCGTGTGTTGCGACTGCGGCGTCGGGCTTTGCGACAAAAGCGAGTTTATTTGTTGTCACACTGGCGCAAATGGTCATGTAAACGCGTGCAATGCGTGCCACAACTACCACATGAATCTGCACATTGGCGGCGAAGACGGTGGCTGCAATTGAAGTCAAAGTCAAAGTCATGAAGATACGAAGACACGAAGACATGCTGCCGATAGATGCGAGTCACCATCTATTTGCGGCAACCCCATAAGGTAAGTAAATATTGTTCTTGTATTTAAGTATTCAAACAAACAAAAAACAAACAGAAAAAAGAAAAATCGAGTGTCCGAGGCTGTAGTGGTATTGGGACAAGAAAAACAAAAAAAATGATTTTTTTTTTCAAGGATGAACTGTTATAACCAAAAATAAACAATAAAAAATTGAAAAAGGTCGTTGATAGGTGGAGTCTCTCATAAGCGTAGAACAAATATGCCTCTGATTGTAGGTGAATTTATTGTCATGGCCGGATCGTTTGCCGTAGTATTCGCGATTCTGTTATGCGGAATTCGTAAGACCCCAGACGATCCCAGATCTTGCGCGAGACGGCTAGCACGGTCTAAGCTCCGAAAGCAGCAACGTCTCAACAGGCTTCGTAAATATAAATAAATTATACAAAATATACTGACCTTGTATGAATGAATGCAAAACAAAATTAAAACAAATATAAAAAAAACAAAATGAAAATAAAAGAAAACAATCAAAAAATAGCAAAAAAATCAATGAAAAAAACATAAATTGATTTTTTTTTATTTTAATTCAAATCAATTAGTGTTTCCGTTTCAAGAAGAATGTTTCAATCCGCCATTTCCCCTATTCGTGACACGAAGGGTGATGACACCGTCAACGTTGTTTCCACGCCATGCTTTCCAGTTTCGCCTTTGCCTGCCGCCACCAAAACCAAGTTGTGCCTTCGTTTATTTGAAGATTCGTCATCAGTCAGCTATTCGTCGGAATGGACCACCGATTCTTCATCGAATGGTCGTGAATCCTGCCCAGATGGCTGTCGATGCCAAGTCTGTCACTACGCCGACTTGTACGGCCACGATTCTTCATCGAATGACTGGACCACCGACTCTGAAGCCGAGTCTGAGGAATCAGAAATTCCATTCCAGTGGTCTGCCACACCATAATGAGTATAGACCAAAGAAACAAACCAAACAAAAAATGAAAAATCGAGTGTTCGAGGCTGTAGTGGTATTGGGACAAAAAACAAAAAATATAAATTGATTTTTTTAACGCATTGTTTATGTCATGTAGTTTCATCCAAATGGCGCAAGCGAACCCTCACAGCGAATATATTGAAGACATTGACGAACTCGCGAGAGTAATTGGACGTTTAGACGACAAGGCTCGAAAGTTGTTGGTAGAAAATACAAAATTGAGAAGAAACAACGAAGAGTTGAAAACGCAAAATGAAGAGTTGACAAGCGAGATTGTTGGCATTATTCTTCAACAGCGTATTTCTGGCTCTGAAGATTTGAAAAGCGAGAATGAAGATTTGAAAAGCGAGAATGAAGACTTGACAAGCGAGAATGAGAAGTTGAAGAAACAACTGGCAGAGTTCAAGGAAAAGATACGGGAGCTGAACTTCGTCTTGAAAATCGTGGGACACCCGCAGGATTGAAGTTGTGAAGTTGTATTCATTCAAAACAAAATGAAAACAAAATGAAAACAAATGATTAAAAATAGAAAAAAATCAAAAAAAAATCAATGTAAAAAACATAAATTGATTTTTTTTATTTTATATTTGGTGCATGTAGGCTTTCTTTCTTCCTTCAGACGACAATGGCAGCTCGTTTACCACCTCACACTACAAGATACATCAGGTCTTCCGCTCTCAACAAATGCGGTTTACAAGGCGATCGCATTTACATTCCAGCGTTCAAATCAAGAGACAACAAAACAGTGGATGAAGTCATTCCTCACTGGACTCCCGGCGCTATTTCATTCTTCGATATACCAATTGAATTCGATGAGGAATGGTTTCACATGCTCGTCCGGGATGCCAATGACCTTGACGATCCACGCGTTATTTACCGCGACGGTGACAGTTTCATTGAAAATGTTTTGACTCCCAATGTCGAACAAATTTGCGAAAACGTTTGCATTCCACGCAACAACGTCGATGGTTCGCTCATTGAAATGTACATTGCCGGCGCAAACATGAGCACCAGCGAGTCCGTTCTCGAAACATGGCAAAAACTCGTTAAAGAAACGATACGTCGTCAACTGTCAGAAACATCATCCGATTCAGAGTCAGAGTAAGCGTTTGCGGCGCGGCATTCACAAAAAAATATTAAAAAAGTATTCAAAAATAAAACCAAAATAAAAAAACAGAAAAAAAACAACAATAAAAAAACTTTTTTTTAGTATAAATAATAAATTGAAAAACTTTTTACATGTTATGGTTTTGCAAGGTTACAATCAGGAATCGCAGTCACAATCGAAAATGGGTCAATGTGCTTCAAAGCGGGCGGCTTCAAAGCAGCGCGAGTTGAACAAGTCAATAAAAGAGTTGAGTTCTAAAAAATTATGGATGATGGTAAAGATCGAAGAATTTGAAGCGTTACAAAACTCGGCATCCGAGTCGCAAAAAGACATTGACAAGATGAGAAAGCAGTTTCTGTGCCAATCCACTCTTCTCAAGGAAATAATTGATGACATGTTGAAACTGCAAAACAATGAAAATGAAGAACTGAAACAGCGAATACAAAAACTTGAAACTGCATTTGCTGCAAGCGCAAGCTCGTTGGCTCAATCATCATCCACGTTGGCGGCGACTACTGTTGCTGAAAATAATAAACACTTTGTATAATAAATGAAAATAAATTACAAAAAAAATAAATTGATTTTTTTATTACTAATTTGTTTATTATTATTGGCAGACATGCATTTATCAAAGGAGCGCCGATATTTATTGAATAGTACAATAATTCGCGAAATTAGCAGACGTGAACGAGACTATCACAAAAAAAGAATACAGGCAGAAAAAAACGCGACGGGAGCTTCAGGAGCGGCGGCGGCATTACACATACCAACCGGGAAGGTAACAACAATGACATTATATTCAATCGGCACCAATCCATTTTACCATTATTGGACAATGGATAAGGACAGAGGAGAGTGGCTTCCACACAAATTCGACAGGGACGTTGCGAATGCGGCTCTTGTGGATGTTCGCATATTTTCAAAAGAATTCATCGACGCAATGGATGCTCTGTATTGCACAATGCAACAAGCAAAATGCGTAACCGATCGCGAATATGAAGACACATTCAAACAAGTTTTCAGCGCATCGTACAACATTGGCAGGTTCTATTTCGAGTGGGAAAAAACTCATTTCGGAGTTACAAAAGTTTGCGACAAGTGGCACCAGCTCATTTTGAATGAATGAAAAATAAAATAAAATAAAAACCAAACCATTTCATTTTTTATGAAAAAGTATTCGAAAAAGTAGAAAAAAACAATGAAAAAAATATAAATTGAAAAATTGAAATCTTATCTTACATTCATCAGTGTTTCCCATCAAGTTCATACCCGTCTACGAATAATGCAATTCATTGCTGAAGCTACTGCCAATATCGGTTCATCTGTTGCTGCTGCTGCTGCTGTTGCACAGTTAGTCAGCAATGAAGTTGAATCTTCTGCTCCTGTTCAAGTCATCAAGAAGCTTACCGCCAGCCAAATCATCAAAAAAATGCAAGGTCTCGAATCCGCACTGTCCATTCTGAAGGAGCAGCTCATTGCTTCCTGCGTGATGGACAAGAACGGTGAGGCAATTGAAAAGAAGAGAAAAGAACCCAAAGAAAAAAAAGAAAAAGAACCCAAAGAAAAAAAAGAAAAAGAACCCAAAGAGAAAAAAGAAAAAGAACCCAAAGAGAAGAAAGAGAAAAAAGTCAAAGAAGTTGTCATCGTCGATGAAAACGAAAAGAAACAAAACAAAATCCCAATGCCGTGGACCGGTGTTGTGGATTACACCACATGCGTTGCGCTCAAAACTATGTACGGATTGTTCATCCAGTGCGGCAAACCACAGGACATGTCAGACGATGGTTTGATACAATTCAACCATGAGGGCAAAGATTGCGGATTTTGCGCCGAGTGTTTTGCAAAGTGTGATGAAAATGGTCACAGTCCTGTCGGAACGGTTCAAGACCGTCTTGCATGTGCTGTCGGACAATTCGTTCACGTCGCAACCGGCAAAAAAGAAAGTCACTACCTCGACATCATTGCCAAAATGAACATTACCAAAGAAGAAGCGCTTGAAGCTGCCGAAAAACGTGGAGTTCAAATTCCCGAGTGGATGCTTGAAACCGTTGAAAAGAAACGCGGTCGCCCCGCAAAGACGGATGTGGCATCCACGTCTGAAAAGGCTCCAAAGCCAGTGAAGGAGAAGAAGGAAAAGAAAGAAAAGAAGGAGAAAAAGGTTGCAAGTGTGGAAACCGCCGACACTCCAGACAAAGCTGACGGTGTTGAAAAGAAAAAGCGCGGTCGTCCTGCCAAAACAATTCAGCAAACAAATGTTGCCGAGAGTGACATGCGCGAACTGATTTTGCAAGCTACGGCTGCAAAGAAGAAACGTTTGTCGTTTGACCCAAGCGACGTGGAAACCGCTCCTCTTCCCATTCAATTTAACGATGACGAAGAAGACGATGAAACAATGTCAGCAACCTCTGCGGACAACGAGGTTTCAGGAGGAGGAGCGGCAGCAGCAGCTGTTACCACCAATGATGACAACAACGACGACATCTTTGACAAGGATGGGTTTTTGTTTGAATCTGATGAGGAAGAAGAAGAACAGCAAGAACAGCAGCAAGAAGTTGTTGTTGTTGCCCCTGCCCCCGTCGCCGTTCCGGAAAAGAAGGAAAAGAAGGAAAAGAAGGAAAAGAAGGAAAAGAAGGAAAAGAAGGAAAAGAAGGAAAAGAAGGACAAGAAGGAAAAGAAGGACAAGAAGAAAGAAGAAGAAGTCGTCGCTGCTGCCGCTGAGCAGGTTCGGGCCCCGAAGGAATCGTGCATACCAGGATTCTATATTGAAGATGCGCAGGAGGAGGAAGAAGAGGAAGAACTCGAATGCGAAGAGTATGAATACGAAGGAGAATCATACGGCTTGTCGCCCAACGGAGACCTCTACACCCAAGAAGGCGAACATGTCGGGAAAGTTGTCGATGGCGAGGTCATCTTCAACCGCGCCGCAGTTGCTTCCAAGCGTCGCTAAATCACATCAATCAGAATTTGAAATTGATGTGGTTGATGTGAGGTAAAGGTAAGGGAAAAAAGGTAAGTATTTTTTTTTGATATACTAATAGTTAGTATACTCATTTAATAAAGATACTATTTGTTTATTTCTTTCAATAATTTCTGATTCTGTAAAACTTTTAAAATTTTCAGGTATATCACGTGTAATCTTACAGCTACTTCCTTTATATTGTACTATTTTCTTATCATACGTTTTTGAACCAAGAGAACTATTCCCTTTATGACCATTATCACTATTCTTACCTTCGTATAATGTTAAATTTCCAATATTATTAATCAAAGATTGTTTTGATAATTCTGTTTTATTTTTTTGGCAATATATATGTTCAAGAGTATAGTCTAATGGTACCTTTTGTGAATCAGGTACCATACAGGTTTCTAAAAATAGTAGCAAATGCGTAGCATTAGTAGATTTAAAATTCATAGTGGTCATTGATTGTATATAATTTTCATTACTAACATAATTATCTTTATTTTTAACTAAACAATCGTGAATATTTTTATAGTAATCAAAATCTTTATTTTTAATAACTTCATTTGTAATACTAATAAATTCATTAGAATAACATAGGTTATTAAAATTACGAGTTTTTAATTGAATATTTCTAAAATACCACTTAGTCAGTAATTTAATTAACCCTGTGTCAATATTGGTAGTTATATAAAATATGGGTAATAAACACCACATATATGCTTCCCAGTTTAAACCAATTCTTGTTGTATTATTAAGTATTCTACCAAATTTATCATTACTAATTTTATCCATAATTTCAAATAACTTTTCTACTATTTTGAAAAACTTATTTATTTCTTTATAAGTATATTTATGATCAATAATTGGTTTAAACAATTCTTCGTGATTTATTGTTCTTAAAATTTTATTATTATATAGTTGAATTGCTACATCAAACATTTTTTGTCCATAATTTTTAATTAATGTATTTTTACTATTTTTACGCTTTTTTAATTCCTCCCATTTTTCGTATACTTCAACTTTTTTATCGTCGGGTACTTGGACAAGAATAGGATTTTTAATTATATCCAAAGCTTCGACATTTTTTCCTCTATTATTCTCCCAGTCGAATATTCTACTAACATACTCTGGGTCATTGCAGTCGTAATATTGAATATCAATGTCATCCAGTATGAATTTATATAATTTAATTAATGATTGTTCTTCATACTTTTTGAGAGCAACATAGTTATATATTATTATGTATGCTTCATTTAACTTTGTATTGGTATCAGGTTTTGAATAATCGTCAGGGTGTTGATTAATCAAATGTTTCTTGAAGTCGCTTTTACTAGATATTTCCTCTTTACATATTTTACATGTATATTTATTATTTACATCAAATGAATCAAAATCATGTATATTATCTAAGTATTCTGCAAAAGATTTAATTTTATTATTAAATATGTCTACTAAACCTTTCATATCAAATGGATTAATACAATAAATTTTTGGTATTATAGTGACATTGTATCTTTCTTTAATTTGTTCTTGTTCACTTGTTAAATTATCTATTTCAGTATCTATTGTTAGTAGCTGTTTTATTTTATATGTTAATTTTGGTGATAAACAACTTATTACAATAAGAATTAATTCTGTAGTTAATATTCTCTGTTGACCATCATAAATATCATTGTTATTATGGTAACTCAAATTTATAATTGAACCCATCTTTTCAACATATTTTCCCTCTTCATAAATTTTAAATATATCATCTAAAAACCTAGTTATTTCTTCCTCTTGCCAAGAATATTCACGTTGGTTCATTGGAATTCTTAATTTTTTTCCAAGTATTGTATTCCAAGTTACTTGATTTGTAGTGTATGGTTTGATACGAGACATAATTATAATAAAACGATAGTTATATTGTAATAACTAAGTATGTTTAAACCAATTTTATATAATATTAAACCGCGATTTAAATATCAAAACAAAATCCATTTCAGACTCGCATAAATGCGCCAATTTTTCTAGTTTTGTTTCCGTTATCATTTAATTTATCATTTGCATTTGTTCTTCTTGTTGATAGTTTTGATTTTGATGCAATTCGTCGTTTATCTTTTAATGTGGCGCGATGTTTATTACGACGAGTGTGCATGTGCAACTTGTGTGATTTACGAGATTTATTTTTATTTTTAAAGAATAGTTTTATATAAAATAGTATTTTCTCTCCAGTTTTTTTATAACTTTGAATTACGCTAGATTCACCACTAGAACCAACGGGCGTATTTAATGAAATAAAATTCGATTCTTGTAAATTAAATGTTGCAATTCTTTCATTTTCATCATCATTTACTCCCATTCTTTTTTTTATGGATTTACTGAATTTCTCTCTATTTTCGGGAAGAATATTTTTCCCAAGATTACTATCAAGGTAACGTTTTATAAGCGTCGACGTTGGAAGGGTTTCAACATATGGTTTCACATTAATGTACAATACATTCGGGTGCCGCATTCCCGGATGATCCAAATCATCTACAAAACAAATTTGAGATGTTTTCGGAATATTCGCAACGCGAACAAGGTCATCGTATGTTTTATTTTGCGTTGTTCGTCCTTCCTGTACAATTTTTCCATTCACTTTGAATGCCGCAATAATCTGGTCAAACACTTGCGTGCCAACCTTATAGTCAAAATATTTCGAAATATTTGCAACCCATATTCGCGGTCCTTGATTATTTGTGTATATAATTATTCCTTTACATGCACCTTCTCTCCTCTTTTCAGAAACATATTTCAAAATTTCAATCATGTTCGGGCGAATGAACTCCGGGTACAAATCTAAAAGTTCGTTGAAGTTGTCAAACACAACTCGAGAGAAGTCACTATAATAGTTATTAAGTGCATCAACAAATGCTCCAAATTGTGCAAAGTAGCCCAACGTTTCGTCGACATCAAATACTGCATAATTTCCGTGTAATTGTGAACCTCCTATTTCTAACATGTAAGTTTTATGTATTGTATTGTTGTATTACGACTTGTGTATTAATATATGCATATAAAATATTTTTTACGCATATATTTATTTATTATACAACTAGAGTCGGTTTGTTGTTTATTTATAATCTACGCCTACTTTTTCGTCCATGTCTTTTTCTTAAACTTTTACGTCGTGACCTTTTCATTTTTTTTGCTTTACCCCCACCGTCTGATGCCGCTTTTTCAGAACGTAGCGGTTCCTTATCCGTATCCGTTTCACTTCCGCTCACCGCTCCCGCCGCTGCCACCGCCATCACCACTGCCGCCACCACCGGCAACGTCACTGCCGCCGTCGCCACCATTACTACCGCCACTGACGTTGCCGCTACCGCTGCTGGCACTGCCGGTGGAATAATCGCCATTATAAATAAATAACAACTAGTTTATAATATAATTTTATATTATAAAAATATTAATTTAAATAAATAAACCAGTATTGGAAGCGAGTCTACAAATAAAATCATATATATGAATAATGACGCGATATTTTCCACACTTGTTGCGGCATTTCATGCATTGGATGCAAAATGTAAACGACAAGAAGAAATGATCGAACGCATAAATTTAAAGGTATCATCATTATGTAAACCAGGTGACAATTGAATACCGTTCTCCACTTGTTATCGGCAACACTTCGTGTGGATACATAAAATTTGACGGAAATATTAATATCGACCCCTTTTTTAGTTTTATTATTTTTTTTCTGTAAAAAAATGCAATTTCTCCACCATCATAGTCCTGATTTAATGCAATTATACAGCTCAATGTTCGATCATTTGTTGATGCCATCTTATCAGTGTGCACTTTATAAAAATACCCTTTTTTATAACGTAACAATTCATATCCAGAGTCGTGGTTTATAGAACATAATGGAAATTCGGTTATATAATCATTGCCCACTTTATTTAAAATACTGAATAAATCGTCATCTATTTTACTTCTTACATGGTTGTTTAATTTTACATTTGTATGTGATATATTTATCCCATCTACCAATCTTACATTTGTATCTATTTTATTTTCTTTACCTATGCCCTTGTGTTTCCATAATTCCGTATGTTCATATGTTTTTATTATAACATCACAAAGGTCATTAGGAATACGGTCTTCATATATTTGTATGTAATCGTCCAACATTAATGCCATTTTATTTTAAATCGGTGGTTTATATTAATATTTATTAATCTTTATATTATTTTATTTAAAAATTCTTAAAAAATATTTTTATTTACGCGATTTGGGAGTGAGTGTCCAAATAAAATCATATATGCTAAAGCCAATGCTGCAAGTAGCATACTCCTGTCTTGTGCTACATCATACGACTGTTTCAGTACAAAAATCATGACAAAATATAATAATAGACCTAACAAAATGGAATGAAAAAGATGATTCATGCCACCGTGCATTTTCAAATAATTAAAATACTTATACATTGTTAAAACATTTTAATTATTTAATTATTTAATTATTTAATTATTTAATTATTTAATTATTTAATTATTTAATTATTTAATTATTTAATTATTTAATTGTTTAATTATTTGATTTGATTATATTAACAAATATTGTTATTTTATGTTTTATGTTTATGTTTCAATAAGGAGAATCTACTCGTAAAAATCTTCTTTTGATTTGATGTGAATCATTCTTACACATTTCCATAATTACTGAAGCCCTCATCATTTGAAGTTCATTTTTTATGCATTGAGTTTCAATTGTGCTAAAAAGCTCATTAGTTAACAGATGGTCATACACAACATCAAACCCTTGTTTATTCACATTAATTTTCAAATTGTTACTACTTCCATTATCATAATCATCATAATAATCGTAATATAAATGCTGTGGATAATTTGCACAACTCAATAATGCGACTAACCCGCAATCTTTTGAAACCACTTCATTACCGTGAAACAATGCACAAATTCCGTGTTCATTGGTGTGGTCACCCATCTCCATATCCGTATCAATGCACGCAGTTATTCTCTCCATTTGATCCGTAAAAATATCAATTTGAGCGTTGTACGCGTCTATATCTGCATTTGATTTGATAATATATGTTTGTTCCATAATCTCTATTTTATTTTTAATGTCGGCTATTCGGCAGTGTCCAATCCGCTTGTAAGCTCCCACAATTGCATTGTTAAGGGCGGATACCCATGCTTTCAAATGAACGTTGTTATTCAATTCTAACTCCATTATCAATAATACTATAAGATTTATAGTATTGTTTCTAAGCCTAAATTAATTATATATATCAGATGTTCCCCTGTTAACTTCAAGGAGGGGTCAGAGGGGAACTACGTCCCCCTTAAAAGAAACTTCCACCTAGATGTTCGTTTGCAGCAGCGGGTTCAAATTCGGCAATCATACCTGGCGGCATACCCGGTGTTGATGCTCCTATCAAATTATTTGGCTGCACCTGATACATGGCATTGAAATCAGGCGACCGTTGTGCTGAAAGTTGCGGCGGAGGCGGTGGCCCGTTCAATGCGTATGCAGCTTGTCCGGATAGCGGCTGAGTGACTCGAACTTGACCCCCTTTTTGTTGATCTTTATTACCATTGTATCCTTCTTTCAAGCTGGACTTTCCTTCCACCATTTCTTCAAACCTTTCGATAAGAATGAGGGTTTTCGCGCCCAACTTGTGTTTGGACATGGAAATAAAAATAAACAACAGGATGAGAATAATTTGAACAACGCTAAAATCGCCATACTTTAATCCACTATACGTCGGGAAATAATTGATGATTCGATTGATAAAATAGAATGAAAACAGAATAAAGAACAATTGTCCAAACATTTCTGCTAAAATAACAACAGAGCCCTTTTCTTCATCAATGTCTGGAATGTAATAATGATTAACATAAAGAACGATAATGACCGGAACGATCGCCATTACCGTGTACTGAACAATATTCAAGAGAAAAGATTGCTCATAATCTCCCATCTTGAACACATACTTTAAAAATCCTTCTGTTTTTTTGGTAGAATCGGATATTGCATCTTCAACGTCTTCCATTGTAGTATATTTTCTTATATGATTTATAAACAGAAATTAAAATAAAAAAAAACAAATTAAATTAACTAAATAAATGAATATTGTTAAACTAAAATAAAATTAAGATAACAATATAAAAACTGGAAACAATTTATATCAAGAATCAAAAAGAATTTAGTAAAAGTAAATGCTGCGTAAAAAAAAGAATTGCACTGGAAAAAGTGAAGAGTATCAATACTTGGAACTGATAAATGACATTTTAGAAGAAGGAACAATGGAAGAAGGTCGAAATGGGCTAACAAAAAGCATATTTGGAGCCGCCATGCACTTTTCACTAGAAAATGGAACAATTCCGCTGCTTACAACAAAGCGAGTTGCATGGAAAACGTGTTTAAAAGAGCTCCTTTGGTTTGTAAGGGGAGACACAAGTAACGAGAATTTGCAAAAAGAAGGTGTTGCAATTTGGAATGACAATGCATCTCGAGAATTTTTAGACAGTCGAGGGCTGACACACTTGCGCGAAAATGATTTGGGTCCGGTATATGGTCACCAGTGGCGCCACTTCAATGCGCCTTATACAACCTGTGATGACAAATATGATGGCAAAGGAGTTGACCAGCTGGCGCAAATTATAGAATGTTTGAAAGACCCGCTTCAGCGCACATCACGCCGAATGGTAATGTGTGCATGGAACCCGTGTCAGCTGAATGAAATGGCGCTTCCGCCGTGTCACATCTTGGCACAATTCAATGTGACGAGTGGAAATAAGTTGTCGTGCTGCATGTTTCAGCGCAGCGGAGATGTTGGTTTAGGCGTTCCTTTCAACATTGCTTCCTATAGTTTTTTGACGCACCTTTTAGCAAAACATTGCGATTTGGAACCGTTTGAATTTATATATTATTTGGGGAATGCGCATATTTATAAAGACCATATTGAAAGTTTAGAAGAACAGGTGAAGAGAGAACCACATGCGTTTCCAACATTGACGGTTAACATAAAAAGAGAAAATATTAATGACTATGTTTTTGATGATTTTGAAGTGCATAATTATAAACATCACGAAGTAATCAAAATGAAAATGGTGGCATAAATAAATCATATTTATGAGAAAATAATATTAATATTGTTGGTAGTAAAAAACAATTTAACAATTAAAATGAAAATGCGAAAATAATATAGAAATAAAATATTATTTAAGTTATAAATTACAATTAATGAGTAGTAACGCAGCATTATCCGCCGCAAGACGACGAAGGTCGAATCCGCTGAGTACTGGAAACATGGCTGGACCGGGTGGACCGGGTGGACCGGGTGGACCGCCAGCAAATCGCATTCTTCAAAGAATGGGCGGTGTACCGCCCCCCCAAGCTCCTCAAAGAATGATGACTCCACAATTGCAACAACAAAGACCTGGTCCCGGACCTTCGCAGCAGCAGCAAATGAGACGACCACCGCAGCAGCAACCGCCGCAGCAGCAACAAAAAATGCAAGCACAAAATGCACTTCCTCCGCTTCCTCCTCCAAATAAAAATGCCGGACAGTTGTTTGGCATTCCGCTTCACCCACTCATCATGTTTCAAACGCATGACAATAAATTGAATGAACACGACCTCATGATTAACGACTGTTTTGACCAGTTGAAAGTGATTGAAACCCGGTTAGTTGTTGTTGAAAGCAGTGGTGGTGGTAATCATCCAGTTGTGACAGCGGAACCGCCAACAAATTCAGGCGCAGCAGCAACAGATTTGAATGAACTCATGAATGATGGCGTATTTATAAGCGGCATTGTTGATAATATAATGACAACAACGAATTTTTCATCCATTGTGGAGAACATTATTCCCTTGAAAGAAGAGAATGAAATGTTGAAACGGCGCATATCAGACCAAGAAGCTAAAAGCGAACAAATGCACATATTCATTCAACATTTAGAAGAACGTTTGAAAAGTATTGAAAATGAATTGTCCCAGCCATATGAGGAATTTCCAGCGCCAGCAGCAACAACTACAGAAGCACCAGTGGAAGCAGCGGTAGAAGCAGCGGTAGAAGCCGCAGCGGAAACAGCTAGCGTCGCTGAACTAGTCGCCGAAAGCATAAATGAAATAATTTTGTCATCTGCGAGTGCGAGTTCGACTGCGAGTTCGACCGCGAGTTCGACACTTGCGTGATGATGCCACCGCCATCTTTCGAAAACCGCCACTAAAATAATTCTCAACATCAGCGCCACTTGCCACGTGTTTTATAATGGGCTTAATACATTGTGACTGCACTACCTGGACAAAATCAGCAGATAAACACGATTTCGTTAAAGGCTCGAGTGCGCGTTCAATAATGGGAAGAGATTCAGGCTTCAAGTATGAATCTACTTGATTCACTATCGGGTCATTCAACCTGGACGTTATTGTGTTTATTCGCGTAGTTTTGGTTTTTGTAGAAAAAATAGATGAAAAGCTTTTACTCGCTTTAAATATTCCAATTCCACTTTTAGCGGTGCCGGTCAATTTCATATTCTCCAACAATGCATTTACTGATTCGGATGAAAATATAACGTGAAATATTTTGTTTGCTTTTTCGGTGCGATTAATACTAACATTATTGTTGCATACAATTTCTTTTATTTTTTGAAATCCATTCGTTTCGGTTAAATGTTTCGTAAGTATTTGAATTGCGCGCGAAACAATTTCTTCTTTTTTATTTCTCCTACGATTTGTAGTTGTTGTTGTCATAATTTATAATATATATATATATATATATATATTATAAATGAAGAAAAATTTAGGAAGAAAAAAATCCAGGTCCTATGCAATGAAGGGGGGTGCGGGTCCGTACGTGTATGAAGGCGTTCCACTTACCCTAGATAATCCATTCACTCATTTTGCAGTTAATTCTAATGATGATCGTACATATAATTTTAATATTCCAGAGAAAACAACCGGTAGTTTTTTTTCAAAAAAAACAACACCTGCTGTAAATTTTACAAGTTTTTGTCAATTATATCAATATTATAAAGAAAATAGTCCAATATCATGCGTTCATCAATGGTTTGAAACAAAAGACGGTAAATCATTCAAGGCGCCATCTTTCGTTGATATTTTAGGAATTATACTATTACTCATGGGAGCTGAAAAAAACGCAGGTGGCACTATTCGCTCAGATCAAGACGATTTTTTAAAAATTACACTTCTTTCGTCAATGTTAACGTTGAATAAAGGACCCATTTGCCAGGACCAAATTGGAGAACTATTGATGAGTCTTCCTTTGCAACAAGCGGTTTTAACACAAATACAAAAAAAATTTTTGCCATCATTTGAAATTCATCAAATGACAACTCTTCCTATAACTAGTTTAGATAAATTTCAAATAGATAGATTATTAGGATTGTTTAAAAAAGCATTATTTTTTTACAGATACAATGCATTACCATCAGCAGGTTATTTGACTTTTGAAATAATGTCTACGACTCCTGAAAAAGCATTCGGAGCGTTCGGTCCAGGTGAAACTCTTGATAGTGAGAAATTTAAGGATGATAAATCAAAATCCCACTTTATGAACAACTCAAAGTTGTATAGAGAAGATGCATTACAGTCAGCATTAGCAGGAGTAGGACCAGGACACATGGCCTTAGGAGGAAGAGGAAGAACAAGAGTAAAGAGAAGTAACAAAAACAGAAGAACGAGAAGAAGTAGAACTAGAAGAACAAGAAGAAGATATTGAAAAGATTATATTGATAAATAAACATAAACAGACATAATAGATATGTTATATATAATGTATATTATATATAAATAACACTTGAAAAAATAATAAATAATGTCAAAACCAGATTCATATGATGATAAAATGAACATTGAAGATGTTTTACACAGTCTTGATAATGACAGAAATTTATCGATATCGAAATTAACATATGATAAAATAAATAATATGAAATACAACATGCTGGAGCGTCTTGGCATAAATGATGACGAATTGGAATCAATGCTGCATAAACTGGCAGATTACAGGTATGTTGAAGAACTTCAAGACATTCAACACGGCGCGTTTATTCGATACATACCGCTAACTTCTAAATCTAAAAATGGAGACAATAATAGTGACATTATTTTAAAAAATGGCGGCTTTATTTGCGACATTAAAATACTCGGTTCCGGCGTTCATCTGCTTTGCAGAAACCATTTTCGAAAAATATTCCAACTCAAACTTGATGAAGTGCTTATATTTCAAAAACTCAGCAACCAAGAAGAGATCATTCTGTCAGTATTCGACTATTTATCTAAAAATAAATAATTCATTCATTATGTCAAATTACAATCTTATTTGGAGTTTTTTTTAGGTGAACTAGACCAGGAACGTCTGTCATTTCGACATATTTTATAGGAATGTATTCCACCGTTATTGCGTGAAGAGACTTTATCGACTCTTTTGAAAACTGTTTAACGAGTCCAGCTGCGCGTATGATTGCATCCTTGTCATATTTTGTTGCCGTGTGTTTTGTGTTGTCGTACAAAATGCCGTGTGGACTTGAAAATCCATTCCCAACATGAAACCATAATGCATTCTGATTCATTTTTTTTGTGCGTGAAACGAGCGCCTGATTTTGTTCTTGTGTTCTTCCAACCAAAATGGTATACTTGTCATTGAATTTTTCGGTGTACATTTTACCAGAAGCGCAGCAAAGTGTTGATGTATATACATGTACATATTTTTTTCAATTTTATACACTTTTATGCAATGAATTATAATTTGCAGAAACAGGAATAAAATGTGCAGGCTTTTTGCATGTAAAACGGTGATATATTAATTTCTTTTTTTTTAAAACACTGTTTGCGCAAATGCCAATTGCTTTTGTTTCACCAACCTGACTTTTAAGCTTTTTAGTGCAGTTGCATATTTTTTTAATGAGAGCTTTTTCTGCTCGTTTTTTTAAATTACTTATAGTCGATTTTGTCGGTATTTTCAGTTTATAATATTCCAAAATTTTTTTATAGTCATCCGCGTTTAGACGAATACGACGTTTCATTTGTTTAGGTTTTATTTTGGTATAGATAATTAATTAGATAATTACAATAATATAATAATTATATAAATTATATTATATTATATTATAAGTCATGTCATCATTTTACATAAAAATAGAAGATGTTTACGATTATTTATTGTACACTTTTTATGTATTGTACATTATAGTTATTTTGAATTTAACTTATTTTAACTCTGTTACACAATATTTACCAACCATTCAATCCGCGCTGAAATACTTTGTTATTATATTTTTGATTGTCCGATTCAATCCATATTCAAATGCTAAATTTACAGAATTTGATAAAAAAATAATCTTCTCTTCGTCTTTATTTTTACTTTCAACAACCACACTTACCGACTTACTTTTGACTTATTTCAACAAAAATGCTAAAAAATTTGGACTAAATGTCAAATTGTAAAGTTTCAAGTTAATAAACTTTATAAATACGTTTTTGTTTTTTGGATTTGGATTTGGATTTGGATTTGGATTTGGATTTGGATTTGGATTTGGATTTGGATTTGGATTTGGATTTGGATTTGGATTTGGTCATTCTTTTACCACCCCCCACTAATATTCCACGATTATTTTCTTTTATACCGTATATATCGAATAATGTTTTACGACCGATATCATCTAATTCAACAGAATATAATCTATCAACTCGTTTACGTTGAGCAATATTTTCACGTCTATTTAAACTTCTCAGCAATACCAAAATTACACGTATTAATTCTTCGCGTCGCATTTCTTCGGTTTCTTTAAATTGAAGAACCGGTATTCCTTGAGATAGACTTTTAAATATAGGTAATCGTTGTTCTTCAACAGGAACCGGTATTCCTTGAGATAGACTTTTAAATATAGGTAATCGTTGTTCTTCAACAGGAACCGGTATTCCGTTAGCTAGACTTTCAAATATAGGTAATCGTCGTTGTTCATCTTGAGGTTGCATAAACGTATTTATATAATGCGTGTATTATTTTATTAATAGAAAGTGGATTATTGATAAAATAATATGATTACAACAAAATTATATTGAATGAATTCGATTAAGTGGAGTTGTTTGTAACATCCAACTGAAGTTTCGCGCCCGATGTGCCAACACCAGCTCCGTCATAATCAGCAGGGTTCAATTTTGACATTGCGCCTCCGCTGTGGCGAGGACGACGGCTGCGTTTCGACTTGCGAGACCCTTTGCCCTTGTATCCCCTACGACGCTTGAATGTTTTTTTCATTACTGAAGAAGACGAAGCAGCAGCAGAGCTGCCTTTTTTCTTATACGTGAGTTTTGCTTTTTTCATTGCTGCCCCCAAACGATTCGGAGTGTTTTTGGGAATTGTTTTCAGCGCAGCTTGTACGCTTCTCATCCAATCTGTCATAACCATTTAATTCTTTTATATATAATCAAAATATTAAAAAATATATTTTTTAATATTCTATTATTTTATTTATTTTATTTATTTTATCAAATTCTTTAAAATTCACTAAACTTATCCAAACGTGTTTTCTTCAGAACAACACACGTAGAGATAACCGTCACTGTCCTTATACGAGTCATAAATTGCAGAAATAACCGTCGTCACGGGAATCAATTGATTATCAATAAAAATAAATAGTGCAGTTGCCGAATTCATTTTCATCCGCGTTCGAATGGATATCATTAGTTGTCCTATTGTAAATCCTTGCGGTATAACAAATTTCGGCTTGTCTATCATTTTATGCATTCCCGATGAATCAATGAAGACAGGAACAGATGTTGGATATTTAGTCAAAATATTTATAGATTGTTGCTTTCTTTCTTCTAAAGACAATCGTTCTTTGAAATCTTTTGTAGCCGACATTGCCGATTTTGAAGACTTGAACATTGAAAACATATTTTAGAAAATGCGAACTAACTTAACTGTGTATATAATATATATAAATATTTCTAAACCTTTAATATTATTTAATTTATTATATAACTATAACATAAAATATATTATTTATTTTCATGGCATGCTTAGAACCTGGATTTTATAACAAATTTATAGATGAGTACAAACAAGGCGAATATTCCATGTTTGCAGTCGATGCATTCAGCGATAGACAACGAATGTGTTTATATAGGTATTTTACCTCGGAAGCGCGAAGATTTAGCCCAAAAGCCAAATATTATGGTGAGAAAATAGACGAACTAAAATTAACCCTCGACGAAAAGCAAGCAGCTGATCGTTTATGTTTAGACGGTGGTAAAAAACAATCAAAAAAATCTCGTTATAATAAAAAATCAAAGACAAATAAAAGACAGAGATCTCGGTCACACAAACGGTCTCGGAAATAATACAATTTTATTTATTTCAAATATTCGCTCGGTCCATTTAAAACGTATTTTTTTAATGCGTAAATATAAAATTAGAATAAAATTAAATATAAAATAGTAAAAAAATGTAAAAATTTATTATTGTGAATATATAAGTAAAATACATAATACACATATGAGTGATATTGAATATTTTAAACCCATGAAAGGACATCAACATGATATTGAATATTTTAAACCCATGAAAGGACATCAACATGATATTGAATATTTTAAACCCATGAAAGGACATCAACATGATATTGAATATTTTAAACCCATGAAAGGACCCCCCCCAGCAACGCTCCCATCCTACAATCCAGCAGACACAACAAGAGGAAGTCCAGAGCAAGCACTACAACATCAACATGATAGTTTGGGTCGTTATAGTTTTGAAATTATGGAAAACATAAAAGGAAGGGACCAATATAATAGATTATACCATCCAGATCCAACCCCAGAGGAAGAATTCAGATTTGTATTAGAAGGAAATGAACGTAGAAGACTTGAAGAACTTGAAGAACTTGGAAAACTTGAAGAACTTACTAACTCTCAAAATCGTGAATTATACATGTCACTAACAAACAATAACACACAATCTAGAGTGGAGTTAGTATTACCTCCTTTTGAAAAGAATAAGGATTATCAAGATGCATATAATGATATGATTCTTACTATAGGAATACCAACAGTAAAAACAGAATTTAGAAAACCAACTCAAACCAATACTGGTTTTTTACCTTCATTTATGTTATCAATGTTTTGTCAATCCGACAAAAAAAAATACGAAAAACTAATTGAAATACTTAAAGAAATATTACATGATGAATGGAATAAAATATATAAATATACAAAATTATTTTTAGAAAATAGTGATGAAATTTGTAAGTTTAAAGGTGAAGGTTTAGTTATTGATGCATCCTCTGGAGGAAAAGGTAATAAAACCAAGTCAAAGACAAAGACAAAGTCAAAGTCAAAGACAAAGTCAAAGTCAAAGTCAAAGTCAAAATCAAGGTCAAAGTCAAAGTCAAAGTCAAATAAAAGACAGAGGTCTCGCTCACATAAACGGTCTCGGAAATAAATACAATTTTATTTATTTCAAATATTCACTCACCTACTCCGACGACTTCCACCTTTGTGTTATTGGGGGGGTTGGGGTCTCAGCATACTTATTGTCGTCGCCCTTTGAACAGCGCGTGAAGGGGGACGGGGTAGTCCTTGCGTTAATCCATGTACCAAACTCTTATCTAGTCCTCCAAGTGCGATTGCACCCATTCTCTGTTTCGAGGTAAACAACCCGTCTTTTAAGAATGCTTTTGCACTATTTGATACAGTATCGCTCGGATGTCCTGTTGCATGCACCGAGACTTGATACAGTAATTGACGAAGAGCCGTATCGGCATCGGAGCGACACGAATACAGATATCGATTTTCTGATAAAACGGTTGGATTAAAAAATCCTTCCCTCGCCTCCCCATCCGAAAGCAGATGTACTATGACTGCTACTGGGCGCGGACTAGCTGCCTGATCAATTTTGCCCGGATCAGTATTTACTTGTAACATCACGGGGGGTGGAGACACGTAGGGGTCTTGAGACGATGAATAATATTTTGGACCATAACCACCAGATGAACCTAATTGCAAATAAAAAGATTCTACATAATGTCGGTCGTCTGAACCTACAACAATGCCATAAAGCGGAGGGGTGGTATCAGGCGGGGGGGGGTCAGGATTTACCTTTGACGAGTGACTGCCCCCTCCTCCCCGCATTCTATGAGATATTTTATTTTTTAGAGTTTTCCTAGATTTTCGCCGGATTTTTCTAGATTTGCGCATATGATATGGTTGTTTGTTAATTTATCTTTTATATATATAAAATTATATTATAATTATTATACGTAAATGATATTATACACTAATTAATATATTGAATATATATCAAAAAGATTTGTTTAATTATTTTGAATTTTCCACAACAATGGATTACGTTAATTTAGACTTGGACATACAAAATTATAATTTAGAAGACATTACAAATTTATTTAAAATACCGATTGTATTTACAGAATCGGATTTGCGCGCAGCAAAGCTGGTAGTGCTTCACACTCATCCAGACAAATCCAAACTTCCAAAAGAAATCTTTCTCTTTTTTACGAGCGCTTATAAAATATTGTATCAGATATTCACATTTCGCACGGGTAAAAATAGAAACAAAAAGGAAAGTTACAGCGACCTTGTTGCCGAAGAAACGGTTGCTCCAGAGGAAGACTCAATGAAGTTGTGCGTGGACAAGGTGAAACAGCTCAGCTCGACCGAGTTCAATAAACTCTTCAATGAACACTATGAAAAATGCAAAATACAAATGGAAGAGGAACAAGGTTATGAAGAGTGGTTTCGTTCTGATGATGCCAACGAAGATTTAACTGCTGCAACCTCGTTGTCCTCATGGGACCAGCGTGTATCCGAAATCGACAAACAAAAGCAAGCGTTGCGAACAAATTTGTCACTTGTTTCAAAGAGTGAACTACAATGTGCCAACATTTTCGGCGGCGGTGAAAATTATTATATGCTGGGTCAGGGTGCACCAAAGGAACATTCAAGCGGGCTATTTAGCTCGCTTCAATATGAAGATTTGAAAAAGGCGCATACGGAAACGGTTATACCCGTAACACACGAAGACTATGCAAACTCCAAAAAGTTCAATAACGTGAATGAGCTGCAATCATTTCGAGATGTGCATTTGAAAACGTATAATTATGAAGATTCTTTGAATAAAAAAAAAACAGAAGCACATGTTGCAGAAGAAGACAACACGCATCGGGCATTCACTCTGGCAAAACAAGACGAACTCGCCCAAGAAATGAATAAACGATTCAACGGTTCATTCTTAAAATCGATAATGTAATTCGTAATTGGGCAGTTCCCATATACGTTTATGTCGTTTTTGTTATAACGGCTGCGAGTACTCCTCCTGCACAAAGAATAAGGCATAAAATAAAGCATATGTGACAGAAAAATCGTTTATTTCCATTTCTCCTGTCATGACGAATTTGTCTTTCCATGACGCGTAATGCGTGTTGGTGAAGCCGTATATCACGTCTTTGTTCAGCAGTCATCCTATTATCAAATCTATCACTATTATTTATTTCATCAAATTCCTCTTGAGTAAGCTCCGCTCTCTCCACTACCTTTGAACACATCAAACATTTTATTCCGACAAAACGTGTTTGATGTGTTTGCACGTCATCTTTCAATTTTCGAATAATGTATTCTTCAATGCATGAAATGTGCACCGTGTATTTACACGTGTCGCAAAAGTTGCTATAAAAATTACCATCATTTTTGTCTATTTTGTCATAACATATTATGCACATTTCTTCTTCTGTAGGGGTAGGGGAACTACGTTCCCCTATGACCCCTCCTTTCACACAGGTGGGTAAAGGGTCACACGTAACAATGTAGTTGTCGTCGTCTAAAGGAGGCGCTGTTGCAACGCCGAGACCGAAACTGACAACAGTAACATTCTGCGTTTCCTCATCATCATAGTCTCCGTCTATTGACACAAAAGATGTCAGTTCTGGATTTGGTGAACAATAACCGTTGTCATCAACATCAGACGATGATGATGGAGATGATGCCGGAGACACATTTAATATATTAGGAATTGTAATATTGTAACTTCTGCATGATTGATGTCTTTGACATTTATACAGAGGAGAATGAGCAGGTTGAGGAAGTTGGTGAAGTTGATAAATTTGAACAACTGCATGGGACATAGTTGTTGTAGTTGTTGGCTATTATATTTATGATTAACTATCTATATTATTTTTATTTCAATTTTATAGAAATAAAAATATTTAAAATAAGTTATAAAAGTATTTTTTTTAAATTGAAAAAATAAAGATCAAAACCCAATTGTTCAAATACATCACCTAGTCACCATCATTATCGTTCTCGATAAAAGTATCATGTTGATAAATGACCGGTACAAGTTGCAGAAACGCATAGGTTCTGGTGCATTTGGATTAATATTCAGTGCAAAAAACGTGAATACAAATGAAATTGTTGCAATCAAGCTGGAGCCGACTGCTCAGGTGGATACGCTAACTCACGAAGCTGCCGTGTTGATGAAACTTTCGGGGATTCCGGGAATTCCAAACTTAAGGTACTATGGAGTGCCCGATCACAACAGGTACATGGCAATTGACTTATTAGGAAAAAGCTTACAAACAGTTTCAAGCGACCACAAAAAATCAGTTCCCATTGAAATCGTTCGAATGTATGCAAAGCAAATGGTTCAAATTATCCAGGCTGTTCATGAACGGGGGTTTGTCCATCGAGACATCAAGCCTCCCAATTTCATGACGGGACCCAGTCCCGGTCCCGATCCCAATGAAACAGAAAACAAGACTGACAAAATATTCTTAATTGATTTCGGAATGTCTCGAACATACATTGATGATAAAACAAAAGCACACAGGTGTAATAAAATACGCACAACCGGAATTATTGGAACGCCGCGATATGTAAGCATCAATGTGCACGATGGATGCGAACCAAGTCGACGAGACGATTTGATTTCAATCATGTATGTTCTCGTTTACTTGGTGAAGGGGCGTCTGCCCTGGAAGGCGGCGGCATCTCCCGCGTCGGTGGCACAAATGAAAAAAACAATCTTGCCAGAAGAATTATTTTTAGACATGCCACCTAGTTATTTGGATATTTTCAAATACTTATGTTCAATGTCTTATGAAGAAGCTCCCAAATATTCGCACATTATTAATAATTTATAATTATTTGGATTTTAATTTTAGTTCCATCTCTCTGATTTCTCTTATAAAGAATTTATTTTTTTTGAAACTCTTTTTCAAATTTGAAAAATGGACAAAAATAAATGTCCATATTTTGATTCTTCAAAAAAGTTTTAAAAGTTTTTTTTACGTTTTTTTACGTTTTTATTTTTAAGAATTATTTACAAAATTGTTAGCTTTTAACATAATGCAAATATATTGGAAAAAGGGGCGCAGAGCATAAGGAAAAAATGGAAAAAATGTGATTTTTCGGATATTTTTTGGATTTTTCCGGAATTCAAAAAGTGAAAAAAACGAGTAAATGGACCGAAAAAAACGAGCATCAGCACTTTTTTCCATGTTTTTTGAAATTTGAAAGCATGCGTGGTCTGGAATTTTTTTAAATTAAAACGCTCGTTTTTTTCGGTCCATATTTGGACCGTTTTTCACGCACGGGGCGATGCTCTCGCGACTTTTTGACTTTTTCATTTTCTGTTAGCATAATGGTAACAATTCCGCTCGTTTTTTTTACTCGTTTTTTTTGCCTCTAGGCTTATGGGGTGGACGCAATAACTGACAAAAAACGTCGCATGTATATGCTTTGAGTTTTCATGTTATGTAAAAAACCCGATATTTGCAAATTCATCCCCAAAAAAACCATATTTCGTAGTTTGAAAAACTAAAAAAGCGTTTTTGGGGGATTGAAAAAAAACGGAAAATATTTTTATTTTTTTGAAACTCTTTTTAAAATTTGAAAAATGGACAAAAATAAATGTCCATATTTTGATTCTTCAAAAAAGTTTTAAAAGTTTTTTTTATGTTTTTTTCTGTTTTTATTTTTAAAATTTATTTACAAAATTATTAGCATTTCGTGTAATGTGAATATTTTGGAAAAAGGGGCGCAGAGCATAAGGAAAAAATCGATTTTTCGGATATTTTTTCGATTTTTTCGGATTTTTTTCATTTTGAAAAATGAAAAAAAACGAGTAAATGGACCGAAAAAAACGAGCATCAGCGCTTTTTTTCGTGTTTTCTGAAAAATGAAAGCATGTGTGGTCTGGCGATTTTTTAAAATAAAACACTCGTTTTTTTTCGGTCCATATTTGGACCGTTTTTCACGCACGGGGCGATGCTCTCACGGCTTTTTGACTTTTCATTTTTTTGTGTACATGATGATCACAATTTCACTCGTTTTTTTACTCGTTTTTTTTGGCCGCTAGGCTTATGCGGTGTATAATAATATATATTATTTTATATGAAATTATCCTTACAATTAATTAATTAATCAATCGATTTAGAAATATTATATGATTAATGTATACACGACAGATTCGGGATTCGGGTTCAATTATGGCTATGACCACACCAATAGAACAATGTAAATATAAACAGTATACGTGTGAATGTTGCTGTTTTTCGTGCATATTTGAGAGCGATTATAAACGACATATTAGAACAAAAAAACATATGAAATTGAAATTTAAATGCAATGTAGAAAAGCCTGAAAATAAAATAACTAAACTTGAATGTGAATGTGGAAAAGTATTCAAAACTCAAAATGGTTTGATCAAGCATAAGCAACGTTTGCACTCTGGTAAAGACAATATAATTATAACTTTGATGAGAGACAATGCTGAAATGAAAGAACTTATGAAGGAGCAGCAGAAATTCATGAGAGACCAGCAGGAGCAATATCATAAACAGTTAGTGGATATGATTCCGATGATGTGCGGCAGTACCAATTTGATTACAAATAATAATACTCATATTAAACAAAAATTCAACTTGAATGTATTCTTAAATGAGCAGTGCAAAGATGCAATCAATATTGGTGATTTTATAAAATCGCTGCAAATTACATTGGACGATTTGAATGTAACGAGAGAAAAAACGCTAGAAGATAGTGTCGGCAATATTTTTTTGAGAGGATTAAAAGAGTTGGACATTTACAAGCGCCCCATTCACTGCACGGATAATAAGCGAGACATCATGTACATCAAGGATGAAGAGAAGTGGGAAAAGGATGAAGGAAATTTGAAATTGAAAGATACAATTGATGCAATCTCTCGAAAACAGATTACAACATTGAAACAGTGGAAAGATTCAGACCCGGAAGTAGCAAAGACGAGCTCGTCTAAGAATGAGAATTTTTTGATGACATTTAATCACATATGCACACCGATACCGGAGGTAGGTGAAAAGCGCATCATAAAAACGATAGGTAAGGAAGTTCACATTGTTGAATAGAATAGGATATCAGCCTTGAACATTGGAGAGATGAATCAAAATTATAATCATAAATAAAATAAATAAATATTTTATATATGATATATAATAATAATAACAACAATTATAAAAATGTCAAACATTGGAAACAATAATAATGGTAAAAGGAATATTGTTCCGCCGCATAAACATAAATATTATGACCCGCCGTTACTGCAGATTCCAATCGCCAGGTCATCCTCCATTTTAAATCAGCAACAGCGTGCACCTTCTGTATTGAGTGTGCCAAAGGTGACAAGTCGGATAAATCTTGAAGCGGATGTTGATGATTTGGCGGATTTGATAAATATTGGTAAAAAGGTGGGGACAGAATTCAAATTGGAGCCGCACATTGAGTATAATATTGACCTGGCGATGATAAAGAATTTACTTCCAGAAATGGAGGATTTAAATAATATGATAGGTCAACAAGAATTTAAAAGGCAAGTTGTTACATTAATTTTATATTACAGCATGCGTTTAAATCGAAAGAATGACGATTTATTGCATACGGCGATATATGGCGAACCGGGCATCGGTAAAACCGAGTTTGCGCAAAAATTGGCGAATATTTATTTAAAAATGGGCGTTTTAAAGAATAATATTTTCAGAAGGGTTCGTCGCGGAGACTTGATTGCGGGTTATTTAGGACAAACGTCGTTGAAAACCGCAGAAGTATTAAAGTCTGTGCGCGGCGGCGTTCTTTTTATTGATGAGGCGTATTCGATTGGAAACAGCAGCGGCAAAGACACGCAGGACTCGTACAGCAAGGAGTGTTTGGATTTGATTAATCAAAGCTTGACTGAAATGCGCGAAGACGATGACAAGTATTTTATTTTAATGATTGCAGGATACAAGGATGAATTGAAGCGCAATTTTTTTGGAATGAATGATGGGTTGGAGCGCCGGTTCAGCATTCATTTTACGATGCAGTCATATGTTCCGCAAGAAATGGTGCAAATATTTATTAAAAAGTCGCTTGATGGTGGTTGGTCGATTGAAGAAGGTGCGATAACCGATGAATTTATAAAAGAGTATTCCGCGCATTTCAAGCATCACGGCGGTGCCATGGAGCTGCTTTTTGTAAAATGCAAGATTGCGCATTCTAAAAATTTGTTAGCAGGAAAAAGTAAAATAAAAAGATGTATATCAAAAACAGATATGAAGGATGGTATTGAGTTATTCATAAAAAATTCAAATATGGCAGATGATGTTTCATTTATCAAAACCATGTACATCTAAGTAGGGGAACCAGTGTTGCCAAGCACGGCGCCCCTATGACCCTTCCTTTGTCCTTTCTGAAGACATACGCGGGTCACATGTAAAATATCTGACATGCGACCTCATTTGAATTAATAAAATAACGGAGTAAAAAATTATGATTATTTAAAAACGATAGAGTAAAAAATATAAATAATAATAATACTTTGAATAGTTTTATAAGAGAAAAGTGCAACAATATGCAGATTTTTGTAAAAATGATTACGCTTGAAAGATTGAATATTTTAAAGATTGTTTAATCATGGTCGGTTAATTATAAAATTTCCCTATTAAATACATAACTTAGCGAGGCAAATTGTTAAAAAAAATATATATTATTATATTATATTTACATTCATGTCGCACCAATACTTTAGCTCATATAATTCCTACCTGAATTCTAAAAATTGCTGTAAGGATCTTATTCCGGGTCCAATTGGTCCAACCGGTAATACGGGTCCAACCGGTAACACTGGACCAACCGGTAACACTGGACCAACCGGTAATACGGGTCCAACCGGTAACACTGGTCCAACCGGCAATACGGGTCCAACCGGTAACACTGGACCAACCGGTAACACTGGACCAACCGGTAATACAGGTCCAACTGGAAACACTGGACCAACTGGTAACACTGGTCCAACCGGTAATACGGGACCAACTGGTAATACGGGACCAACTGGTAATACGGGACCAACTGGTAATACGGGACCAACTGGCAACACTGGTCCAACCGGCAACACTGGTCCAACCGGTAATACGGGTCCAACCGGTAATACGGGACCAACTGGTAATACGGGACCAACTGGTAACACTGGACCAACTGGTAACACTGGACCAACTGGTAACACTGGACCAACGGGTAATACGGGTCCAACCGGTAATACAGGACCAACCGGTAACACTGGACCAACTGGAAACACTGGTCCAACTGGAAACACTGGACCAACCGGTCCAGCAGCAACAGCAGGTCTTCCAGGTGCTCAAGGTGATACGGGTCCGACCGGTTATACAGGTCCAACGGGTAATACGGGTCCAACCGGTAATACAGGACCAACTGGTAACACTGGTCCAACCGGTAACACTGGACCAACTGGAGCAACTGGTCCAACAGGAGACACAGGCGCTCAAGGAGAAATAGGTCCAAGTTCAACTTTTTATTTAGATTATCAGATAGTACCCCGTCTCCCTTCGCCATCATTTATATCGTCCGGAGACCCACGATTATATTATTCATATGCTATTACCTCAAACTCGTGTATTAATGTATTACCAGTCGGCAATTGCGGCAAAAATGTTTATACTTACACATTACATGAATGTTATCAAGATGAGGAGGGTACAAGCTGCCCAACAACATTCGTCGATATTCACGATGATGTAGTATGTAAAGAAGGCAGTGAACAAAGGCTCGGATTTTGTTCAAATGCCCCCGATGAGTCTCCAGTTAGTAATAAACGCTATATGTGCACTATCACTGATGGACCACGAAATCCAAAAGAAGATGCGTACATTGAATGGCATTGGTACGCTAAATACACAGACACAACAATACCTACCTACCCAAGCGTACCCGTCACAGTTACCGGAAAATTTATATTTGTAGCAAGCGCTGCTTATATTCAAAGTCAACATGTTATTAATGCATATAACAACAATGGAATAGGAATGTTTAATCCATCAAATCATAACCCATAAAAATAAAGTGTTAAATAAATAGATGGGAAAAATAAAATAAATATAAATAAAAATTATATTTATTTTATAACATAACAAAGTGGAGCTAGCTAAATGAGTTTAGAAAATGTAATATCAAAATGATATTTATTAGGTTCTTTATAAGATATTATTTCCTTCACATTTTTATGAAATAATAGAAAAAAATCATCCATATAATTTTGTTGAAACATCAAAAATAAATTAATATTATATGTTCCATCAATTAATGAAATATAATCATTTTTTGTATATCTATCAATAATAAACTCAGTCGTATATATGTCTGGTTCATAGCTAAAGTGTTTCTGTGGTCTAAGAGTTGTATTAACATATTTATGATAATCGCAAAAAAATTGTATTAGATTTGTTTTAGAACTAACTGCTAAATCTGTGTCACAATTTGCTATAAAAGTGTCTTTATTTCCGCTGCAAGAAGAGCAAATAATACCTAAATTGGTTGTGATTTTTTTAATAAAAGATTTAGTCATTAACTGTTGTTCTATTGTTGGTGTATCTGGATATATGACTGAAAACGAGTGAAAAATATGCCAAGCTATATGTTGGATTTTAGTTTTTGAAAACATACCCAATATAAAATTGTTTACATTTTGTTTGTAAAAATCGTTATTATTATTTGACAATTGTATTAAATCGTCTTCAATTAGAGATAAATTTTCGGACATTTGTTTACTATTTTATATTATTATTATTATTATTACGTTATAATAGATAATTTAGTGTGATAAATTGTTAAAAATAAAATATATGATAAGATTATAGTATTAATATATTCATGTCGCACCAATACTTTAGCTCATATAATTCCTACCTGAATTCTAAAAATTGTTGTAAGGATCTTATTCCGGGTCCAATTGGACCAACCGGCAATACGGGACCAACCGGTAACACCGGTCCAACCGGTAACACTGGTCCAACTGGTAACACTGGAAACACTGGTCCAACTGGTAATACGGGTCCAACCGGCAATACGGGTCCAACTGGTAACACTGGTCCAACTGGTAATACGGGTCCAACCGGCAATACGGGT
>Ga0268276_1000739_pt1 | contig 36053 bp, 32 predicted proteins | sample saktaG_4_FD_190145 | JGI IMG/M metagenome (GOLD analysis project Ga0268276, IMG submission 190145) | Saline water microbial communities from Sakinaw Lake, British Columbia, Canada - sak_2010_1_5_45m | ecosystem: Environmental > Aquatic > Non-marine Saline and Alkaline > Saline ...
GCCTGAGTGCGGGCCTGAGTGGAAGATTATATTGTAGGGACCAAATCCCGTTGCAGCATCAAGCGCTGACAGAACCGATTTGAGAATCGAGGCAAGATGGCGGAGCTGGTCATCAGACAGCTCGTGCAGGGAATTTGCAGATTGCTTTGGCACAATCCAGGTCTCGAAGTGGAAGCGCGGGGCTTTGGGGCAAAGGGCAATGAAGTGTTCATTTTGCGCGAATGCAGTCTTTGATGGCTTTTGCCGCATGCGCTCCACTTTTGTTGCCTTTTTCGCAAGCTTTTTCACATAGTCAGGGACAAATGGCATGCCCACCAGCTGGGTGTGGGTGTGCTCAAGCGATGCGCCGCCTGCCTTGCCCTCGTTCTTGAACACCGAGGTGTAGGCAAGCTTGGGGTCTTTCCGTGCATCCTCCATCCTGCGCTTGAGCATCACAAGGTAATTGAACATGTTTTCCTCTGAAAGCTCGGAAAGCGACTTTTGGTGCTGCGGCGTCTCCACAACCACTTCATGCCTGCCATATGCCTTTTTGCTTTCTGCAAAGAATGCCGGAAACTTGTTGGGAAAGCAGCGCACCTGCCACTTGCCATCAGCCTCAATCCTGCCAATCTCAGGAGGGGTGAGGTGCTCGTTGCCAGGGCAGAAAAAGCACTTTTCTATCGGCGTGAGTTTTTGCGCGCGCTCCTGCTCCGGTGCATCGTGCGGCCTTGAGCCGCGCACTACAGTTATCACCACGCGCCTTCCCACTATGTCCTTGCGGACTTCGCTTACTGATTTTGCCATTAAGACACCTCAAAGAAATGCTTCCACGTCCTCTTTCTTTCTCGAGCTTTCCTCGTCAAACTTGCGCGCAATGAGCTCCAGGTCGCGCCCCTTTGCTGAGAAGCTCGCCTTCCGCTTTCTTATCTTGACAAACACCGGCGAGCCGACCGCCTCGCCAACGAAAAGCGCCTCGCCCACGCGCAGCGTGGTGATGGAATCAAGCATCGCCCTGTCAATGCCCTCGCAGGACTTGCCCACATGGTCCACGTCAAACGGGTTGGTTATCCTTAGGATTATGTTGGTGTTGCACTGCGCAAGCGCGGTTGTGGCAAGGTGCACTGGCCGCTGCGATATCAGGCAGAGGCATGCGCCGAACTTCCTGCCCTCGCGCGCAATCATGATAATCGGCCCCTTGGCAAGCGCAAATCGCCTGTCCGCCTTTTCAGGCGCGTAGTTGTGCGCCTCCTCCACCACAAGGGCGAACGGGGGGATTTTCTCCTTTTTCCGCAATTTGAACAATCGTTTGCAAAGGTAGGAGACCATGATCTGCTTTTTGCGCATGTTCTCGATTTCGGACAGGTCAAAGACAGTGAGCATGCCAGGCGACACCGCTTCTTCGAGCTTGGGGGAATCCGTTGCCCCGAACAATCGGAGCGAGCGGAGCTCGGACAGCCATGCAAGGAGCGGCTTTTTCATGTTGCCCTTCTTGTCATCCATCCCGGTCTCCACGCGCGAAATCAAATCCTCCAAGGAATATGCCTCGTGCTTTTCCTTGCTTTCCTTGCGGAGGGCTTCCATTATGGGCACAAGCTCGCGCACCTGTGCGGATGATATGTCAGGTGCCCACTCCGCAAGCATGTGCGGGGTTATCCTCCTGAAGGCTATCCTGAGTTTCTTGGCGCCAATCACGCGGGTGCTCTTGCCGTATTGCGTCTGGCGGAAGCCAATGTACTCCCCATGGCTGTCAAGCACCACCACTGCCATCCTGCCCTGCTCAGGCTTCCTGTCCAGCAGCTCCTCTATCAGGACAGACATGAAATACGACTTGCCGCTTCCGGACATTGCAAGTATGGCAAGGTGCTTTTGCAGAAGCTTTCCCATGGAGATTTTCGCTGGGAGAGAATGGTGCTGCAAATGCCCAAGCTCAAGCCCGTTGTCATCCAGCTGCAGGAATTTCTTCAGCAACTCGTCCTCCGCAGCCACCACGCGGCTGCCAGGCGCAACTGGGAAGGTAGAGCGGGCAATGTTCTCGCCCTCAAACACTCCGTGCACGCGCGCAGCAGCCACTGAATATTCCCACTCGCCAGTGGGGAATGACTGGCCAAGCGGCAGGTTGCGCTCATACTCCGCCACTGACTCCGCGCGCTCGAAATAGCGGTTTGCACGCGTGATTTCCGTGACTGATGCCAGCACAAACCCGCTGCTGGACTGCACCTTGACAAACTGCCCCTTGCGCACTCCAGGTGATAATATTACGAATGAGAATGAGAGCGTGGTCGGCCCTTCCATTGTGGAGACCACTGTGCCTATTTCACCTTCAGCCATGCCAATTTTTCCGCCCCATAGCTTTTAAATCGAACCCGAGAAAGAGATGCGATAGCATGACACAGGCAAACGAACTCCCGTTTTCCGCGCGCTACGCGCTCCCTGCGCAGGTGAGCGAGAACCTTGGCGACGTTTCCTGGGAGTCAGTGGTGCAGCTTTCCGCAGACTTCCAGGCAAAGACAGGCGAGAAGCATGAGAGAGTGCGCAAAATAATCAAGGAGCTGCAGATGTCCCGCCTCATACTGATGGACAGGATAAAGAGGGGTTCGAATGAGGGGAGAATCGACCCGCAGTTGCTTGTTGATGTGGTGAAGCTTTTGCAGCGCTGCGAGGAAGTCGCAGAGGAATACGACGTTGACCTCAAGGAGTTTTCCACCTATCTTTACCTTGTTTCTGAAAAGCTCAAGAAGGAGAAGATTACAAGGCATGAAGGCGCCAGAAGCATGATGCATGCCGTGCCCATGAAAGAGGGGCTGAGCAGCAACAAGAAGGCGCACGGGAAGAAGAAGGGAAGGTAATTTGATGGATTGGAAGTTTGATGATGACGCGCTTGAGTTTTCCGGCAGGAAAATCAAGCCATCAGCCCGCAAATTGTCGGACATGAGGCCCGTGCTTGCGCACCCAAACGCAGAGTGCGGCCTTGCGCCTGACGCCCCCACATACTTCATGTACCGCGATGTCGCAAGCTTCGGGAAGATAAGGTATGACGTCACGCGCATACTTTCGCTTGGCCTGTGTGGAGAGAAAAACAAGACGCTGGGCCATGTGCACCCGCGTTCGCCAAAAGGCACGCCCTGGCCAGAGGTTTATGAGATTCTTTCCGGCGAGGCGCATTTCTTGCTTCAGAAAGTGAGCCAGCTGGGCGTCGAGGATGCTGTGCTGCTCACCGCAAAAAAAGGCGAGTGCCTTCTCATTCCTCCGGGCTATGGGCACATCACCATAAACGCCGGGAAACGCGAGCTTGTACTTGGCAATCTTGTCTCGTCGGACTTTGGCGCAGACTACTCCATCTTCCTGCGCATGCGCGGCGGATGCTATTATGAGATGACTGATGGAAAGCTTGTGAAGAACAAGAACTACGGCAGCGGTTTTGAGCTGCGGAGGCTCCGCGCAGTGGAATTCTCGTCCGCTTACGGCACCTACGCGCCGTTCAAGAAAGGCCTGCTTTCTGCTGTGAAGAATCCTGCAGACATAGAATTCCTGAAAAAGCCAGAGATGTTCTACTGAATCTTTCCGCGCGCAAACGTTTCGCTTCCGCCGCCTTTTGCCCCATGGAGTTTCAGGAGCTCAAGCGCGTTGAATCCGCTTTCTTTTGGCGCGACTGCGACAATGAACCCGTCGGAAATCGAAATGACTGCGGCAAGGCCCTGTACGGAGAGTTTCGCGCACACTTCCTCGGCAAGCTTTTGCGTATAGGGAGCTGATTTTATCTCAACCAGCTTCTTGCCGGCTTTTTTCGCGCGTTCAGCCGCGGACTCGCTTATCTGCTGCGCAAGAAGCGCCTGCAGCTTCTCTATTTCCTTGCCGCGCTCCTTCCATTCATTGAAAAATCGCATTATGGTGGGCTTGAGCTGGTCCTCGGGCACGGACAATGCCTCTGCCGCCTCGCGCAGCAGCCTTTCGCGCTCCTGAATGTGCTTGACAGCCTCTGGGCCGCATTTGATAACCACTCGTTCCACCCCGTCTTGCACTCCCTCGCGCTTGACAATTTTCACCAATTCAAGCTCGCTGGTGCTTTTTATGTAGCTGTGCGTTCCGCCGCACGCCTGATGGTCAATGTTGCCTATTGAGACCACGCGCAACTCCTTGCCAGGCACTGCGCCGCCCTGGTAAAGCCTGAAGCCATACTTCTGCTCAGCCTCAGTCCTGCCAAGCACGTGCGTTTCCACAGGCAAATTCTCAACCACGTACTTGTTGGCAAGCTGCTCGATTTTCTCCAGCTCTTCCCAGGTTATTTTCCTGTAGTGCGTCAAATCGATTTGCGCCTTGTGCTCGTCCTTGTATGAGCCTGCCTGCCAGATATGCGGGCCCAAAACAGAGCGCGAGCAGGCGTTTATCAGGTGTATTGCAGTGTGGTGCCTTGTAACCTGGCGTCTTCTTTCACCGTCCACCTTGCCATGCACCTTGTCGCCTTTCTTGAAGGCAGATGGCTTTCCCACCTCGTGCAGGATAACGCCTTTTTCCTTCTGCACGCTTTTCACTTTTGCCTCGTTAAGGGTGCCGGTGTCAAATATCTGCCCGCCGCCTTCTGGATAAAATGCGGTGGAATCAAGTATTACATAATTGCCCTTGACCGCAAGCACTGTTGCATCAAACTCTTCCGTGCCATCGTAGAAAAGCGTTTTTGTCTTCTCATGCCCTTCCACGTCTATTTTTTTCTCCACAGGCGCGCCAGTTTCATCGCCCTTCTCAATGAGCTTGTAGAAGTTTTCAGGCACTGCCACTTTCACGCCTTTTTCCTTGCCAAGTTCAGCAACCAATTCAGGCGGGATGCCATCAGACTCGTAAAGCTTTTTCAGCTCCTCAACGCCGATTGGCTTGCCCCGCGCAAGAAGCGTTGCCACCTTGCCCCTGCCCTTTTCCTTGCTTGCCGCGTATTTCTTCTGCTCTTCTCCCACCACTGCAACCGCAGTGGCAACGCCTTCCTTCAGCTTGGGCGCAAAGTCGCGCAAGTGGTGAGCATGCGCTTCAAGCACTCCTGCGTAATCAAGGGAAAGAGAAAACTCTCCGTCAAAGCCAAACACGCGGCGCAATATCATGCGCAGGTTGTAGCCGCCGCCAGAGTTTGATGGCAACATGCCATCTGTTGAAGTGAAGAGGATTGTCTTTAAGTGGTCTGCGCACGCGTATGTTGCGTGAAGGGGCGCAAATATCGATTGCATTTCCTCTGATGACATGCCAAGCTTCGCCGCAACTGCCGCCTTTTCAGCGCCAATGTCAGCAACATCGTCAATGTCAAGCGAGCCTGAGAGTTTGGAATACTCCATGAACAGCTTTTCATCCACCTTTATTCCAGCCTTTTCCCGCATCTTTGCCACCGCATCGCCAAACACAATGTCATACGAAACAGGGCTGGCATGAGTTATCCATGCGAGCCTTTCCAGGCCCGCACCCATGTCAATCACTTTGGTGGAAAGCTCGCGCGAGCCGCCATCCGGCAGGTTCTCGTATTGCATGAACACGCAGTTGCCAAGCTCAAGCCCGTCCGCAAAATACTCGATGCAGGGGCCGAAGTTGCCTCCGCCCATCCATACATCCTCAAGAAATACTATGTTTTTCTCGTCAATGCCAAGATGAGTTAGAAAACCGATATCATGGCTTATTGCCTCGTCCTTCCAGTAGAAGTTTCCGGTTTTTTTCGTGTTGAACGCGTGCTGCCCAAGCATTACGAAGCTTGTGTAGTGCCTGCCAGTCACGCCCACGTTTGAAATGTCTGGGAAGCGTATGCACTGCTGCGGGATGATGAGCGGATTGGCAGGCGGCTCCAGCTCGCCTGACACCACATATGGCTGAAAGTCGTTGATGGACGCGATTGTAAAGTACAAGTCATCGCGCCAGCGCGCAACTGTTGGGAATGCCTCTATTGACTTGTGATTGTGCTTCACAAAATACTCTTCAATCTTCTTCCACGTCTCCACATAGCCAAGCGATTTTTTCGCCATCTTCTTTCCTATGAACTTGTATCCCATGCAGGACGCGTCAGAGCAGGTTTCGCGCGCATCCACTGACCAAAAATTCCTTTTGCATTTCGCGCACTGTTGGCGCGTGTACCCGCGCTCAACTAGCGTTGAGACCTTGTAGTGCTTTTCCCAATCGCGCGCAAATTCCGCGCGCAGAGACTTCTTACCCATAATTTACCTCTGCCGAAGAAGCTTTATATTGGTATATTCGATCCACCGGCATGGAGGTCTGCGCAGGTTTATATAGACGAGAAACGCCCAATTTTATATGAAAGCTTACAAGTTCCGAATATATCCAAGCAAAGCCCAGGAAAAGGAGATGATGCGCCACCTGTGGATAGCCAAGAATCTGTGGAACGAGCTTCTTTCTCATGCCAAGCGAATGTATAGGGACTATGGAAGATTCCCAACAAGAGATGCTTTCCAGAAAATGACCAAAGGCTCGGGACTGTATTCCCAAGCACAGCAGGAAATTGCGCACAGAGTCGAGGGAGCAATATGGAAATTTTGCAAGCTTAGGAGGATAAGTAGGAGAGCGGGCTTTCCAAGGTTCAAATCAATGGACAGGATGAAAAGCATTGCATATGTCCAGAAAGGATTCCATTTGGGGACAAAGCTGAAAGTTACCCCATTCGGAGAGATAAGCATCGTCAAGCACAGGGAGATGGACGGCAGAGCAAAAACACTCGTTTTGAAACGGGAATCGTCAGGAAAGTGGTTTGCGATATTCTGCGTTGATGAACCACCAAAGGCTGTGAAACAGAATGATGGGCCGCGTGTTGGAATCGACCTGGGGCTACAGACATTTGCCACGCTCTCTGACGGAAACAAGATAGCCAATCCAAGGCACATAAGAAAATACGAGGAACGGCTGGCTTTCCTGCAAAGGAGGCTTTTGCGCAAGCGCAGGGGCAGCAGAAACCGCAGGAAGGCGAAGCAAAGAGTTGCCAAAATGTATGAAAGAGTGAAGAGTTCCAGGCGCGATTTTCTCCATAAAACATCCAAAAAACTAAGCGACTTTTACTCATTGATAGCTTTGGAGGATTTGTCCTGCCAGGAGATGGCAGAAACAAAACTCGGGAAATATATCAATGATGCTGGTTGGAGCACTTTTGCAAGCATGCTTTGCTACAAAGCTGAAAATGCTGGTGGCAGTGTTGTGCTTGTGAATCCAAGGGGCACCACAAAAACATGCAGCAGCTGCGGCAAAATGCAGGAAATCCCGCTATCCGCAAGGATTTATGCTTGCAACGGGTGCGGGATGGTGAAAGACCGGGATTTGAACGCGGCAGAAAACATACTCGCAAGGGCTACTGCAGGGCATGCAGGAAGTTACGCCTGTGGAGAAGGGGCGAAAGAAACACCCATCGAGGAAGCAGGAAACCAGGAGCATCTGCCCTGGTGTGCCACCACGTCGCTCTCACACGAGAGGGCACCATAGCGCATTTAATACCTACGCAAAAGAAACAAGAATACAGCGTCGCGGCATGGGCCCGTGGTGGAATGGTCAACACGCTGCTCTCACACAGCAGAGACTACCGGTTCGATCCCGGTCGGGCCCACTTCTGCCCTGCTTTTTATACGTTTCGCTGCTTATCCTCTCTGCGCTCCCATAGTCTAGTGGCTGACTTCGGTGCAATTGTGCACCGGCGCGAGCCGGACAACCCGGTCAAGGACGGAGCCCTCTCAGGACCCTTTTTCTCGCTCCAGGTGGGTACGCTCGAAAAAGCGTCCACGGAAAAGCAGAAAATGAGAAATGGGTCATGGAAAGGCTCTAACTCGGGTTCAAATCCCGATGGGAGCGCATTTTCTCTTTTTACGTCGTAGAATTGGAAATAGCAAGTGCAACTTTGGAATGTTGCTGGCGTTAAAATCCCTAATTGTTAAGCCCCTCGCCCCACCCTGAATCGTTGAGGATGCGGTGCAGGACATGATTGCGGTGGCTGGAAAGGTTGCTGGCAAGGCGACATCCGTAGGGTCAAAAAACGTTAATTTGGCGTCCGCGGGGGAGAAACTCGTCTTTGGACTTGACCTGAAGCATCTGTGCTATTTTTCCAACTCCCGAATCATCCGTATCAGCTGGGGGGTTATTCCTTCCGAAAATTTCCTGAAATCATCGTCAACCCCGCGAGCAGAACTTCGGTTCTGCTGCATTGCCGGCCCTGCCGGCAACAGGACGAAACGCGCTCGTTTCGTCCACGCACCAGAACGGAGCGCCGTTCTGGTCGCGCTTACGAGCAGATAGCGCTCTTTCTCGATATCCAGCTTGCCAAGCGCTTCTTTCTTCAGCGATATATTGTCCGCATATTTCATATAGCGGAGCATGTCTTTTGTTTTTGCAATTGCCTCTTTTTTCACGCTTTCCACAAGTATGCCATGTTTTGAGAGATAATACAGGTCTATGAAATCCCTTGCCTTCACGCCTTTCCGCGTCAATATCGCCCTTATTTTTTCGGCAGCTATCTCCCTCAGGTCATACACTTTCATCTTCGGCTTTTTCAGCAGGATATGCGCTTCCGAGGGGAACAGGACTTTCAGCTCTTCCTTGTCCCCTGCGTCAAAAACAGGCCTGAGCTCCCTCTCCAAGAACGGATGGAAGAATTTTTCCTCGAAATTCACCTGGATTTTCATGAAGCCCTCGGGCCTGCCAGGGGCTTTGCGCCAGAGTTTCAGCGTGGCAAGCCGGTTGCTCCCCCCGATTTCGACATATCTCTTGTTGTGTTTCTGCGGCTTGAAGTCCAGTCCCATTTTTTCGCTTATTTTTGATACCAGCTCCAGCGTGCAGTCTATTTCCCTGGAGATGATTCTGCGGACCTGCTTCCCGGATTTGCCGTCATATATCCCCTGATTGATCCAGGAAAAGTCCAAATCCTCTGAGAAGCGGTAATACCCGAAATATGCCTTTACCAGGCACGTGCCGCCCTTGAAAACAAAGTTGTCCCTGAAATATTCGTTGCCTGCGAGTTCGATAAGCAGGCTTTGCAGGTACGCGTCCTTTGCAAGAAGCTCGGTGTTTGCAATCCCCGTCTTTCCGCCCAGGTAGCCCGCAAGTTTCTCAATGTCCATAGGCTCTCCTCACTGAAAGGGGATAATGCCTGCCATATTCCTTGAGCTTTTTTTTGTTTGCATGCGCAAGCAGGCCTGCAACCTCGTCCCGGATAGCCACGTCGCCAATCCCGCGGTATTTCCGGATGTACGCGATATCCAGCAATGTTTTTTCGATGTCAGAGTAGCTTATCCCGTCCTTGGAAATCGTGCCAAATTCCAAAAGGCTTTTTTTGAGCTTGATGAACCTGACATTATGCCCCAATATTGCAACGCTCCTTGACCGGAAAATCTTGTCTGAAACAATGTATTCCGCTGGAAAATACTCGTGGGTCAGGTTGTTGAGCTTCACGGCAGTGTCAAAGCCAAAATACCATTTTACCCCCTTATGTTCCAATGCGCGCGCAATCGCCTCGAAAAAATTGGCATTTGATGCGCCGGTCTTCCTTTCTTCCAGTGTTTTTATGTAAAAAAAGCCCTTCAGCACCCTGAGCAAATGCTTTGTTCTTATAAGGTAATTTATGCCGTTTTTGTAGGTTATGCCAACCGTTTTGCAGATTTTTCCTATTTCTTCCGCTGTGGCGTACCGCTTGCCATCAAAGTGCACTTTCTTTACCAGGAGCCCGTATTTCATATATATCACTAGATTACAAATATTGTAATGTTAATATATAAAAAGTTAACTGCCATTTTGACAGACCGGGGCACCATACATCTGCTTATGTGCAGGGTCAATCTGCACCGTGCCTGATCCAGGCATGAGCGATTTTCACGGCGCTTGTGGGACAAAACGAGCAAAAGATGCCAATGGGGTAGAGCGTTTAACGTCATAGCAATTCCAAACTTTAAGTGTTTGTGCATTTCCCGATGGGAGCGTTTTATTTTTCCGCAGAAAAATGAAAACAAGTTGCGCGAAAGCGCAACTGCGTATTTTCTTTTTGTTCATCCCGCTCAGCCGATGCGCGTTTAAACCCTTTTTATCAAAAAAAGTGCATGATACAGCAGATGGGCAATTTGCACGTAATTTGTCCCCAGTCCCCTAGGCTGCGCGATCCTGAAATGTCAAACCGCCAGCGCGTGTTCGCAGATACAATGCAGGAGGGGCCATCGGAAACCATAGTCAGGGGCGCACTCAGGGAAGCGCTGTCGTCAAGGCTCAGAAGCAAGAGCTTCATGAATGCTTTCCAAAAAGCGAAACCAATGGGTGTGGAAGAGAAGATAGCCCACCTTGGAAAGCACAAGACCGACTACCCGGGCTTGGCTTTTTGCTTTTCTGTGGAAAAGCGTCCGATATGCAGCGAAGGCAGGCATGAAGCGTATTGGCTGGAGATTAAAGACGATGCGACAGCGGCGAATGGCGCCATGAGAAGGTATAGCCTGCTGATTCTTGCCGAAGCAAAAGGGGTTGCCATTGCAAAGAAATGGCTATTCTCGCTTCGGTTCTCAGACGCCCTCATTCAGGTTGCAAAAGTGCTTGATTCGGTTGCGCCGGAAAGCACAATAAACGTGAATTACCACCTTGCAAGGGAAGACGGGAAACCGCATGAAATTGCAGAAATATTGCTCTATGGGAGCAATGGGGCGGATTACGGCATCTTGAAAATCTGCATTGGAGACATGTTCCAAAAGAGGAAGAGGTGGATTGGCAAGAAGGAGATTTCAGGCACGCTCTTTCTCGCGCTTGAGGGAAGGATGCTGGACAAAACCAAGATGGCAAACCTGTCCAGAAAATTCGAAAAAAGCCTGGATGCCATGTTCAACCAGATGGAAGGGCTTGTACGCGAGATTGCCCAGCCAGGGATTGCAGACTGGCTTGAGGTTTACCGCTGCCTAAAGCAAGTGCAGCTTTAGACGTATTCTTCTGCGGCTTTTACGATGTTCCCAAAGAAGCGCAGGCTGTTCTTCTCGTGCGAGATGCCTGCGGTGAAGCGCGGGAACTGCGTCCTGTAAACGCTGCATTCGGGGTGCGGCATGAGCCCCAGTATCTTTCCCGTCCTGTCGCAGATGCCCGCTATGTCATATGGCGAGCCGTTGGGGTTTGTAGGGTAGCCAGGCGACTCCTTCATTTTCGAGTCAGTGTAGCGCAGTGCCACCATGCCCTGTTTCTGGAGCGAGGAGAGGAGCGCGGGGTCGCGCGGCACAAACTGCCCTTCGCCGTGGCGCACAGGGCAGTTGATGAATTCCACACCCTCAAAGTACTTGCACGCCGACTTTTGCGGCTTGAGAAACACCCAGCGATCCTCAAACCTTCCTGACTTGTTGAACGTGAGCGTGGACTCCTGCGCAAAGGTGCCTGACATGTTTGGAAGCGCGCCGAGTTTCACAAGAGTCTGGAAGCCATTGCACACGCCGAGAATGGGCTTGCCAGATGAGACAAATGCCTCGAACTGGGACCTGAAGGTGCTTTTCAGCTTGTTGGAAAGCACGCGGCCGCCTGAAATGTCATCGCCGAAAGACCAACCGCCAGGGATTGCGAATATTTCATAATCCGAAAGCTTTTTCCTGCCTGATGAAATGTCAGAGAAATGCACTATTTCCGAGTCCGCCCCGGCAAGGGAAAAAGCATGCGCGAGCTCCACTTCCGCATTCAGGCCAAAGCCAGCAAGAACAATACAGCGTGGCTTGCGCTTTCCCGGCGCCTGCTGCTTAGGCAGCGCCTGGCTGCCGGCTTTTTTCACAGGTGATTTTGCAGGCATTTTTTCCACCGTTTTCTTCACTGGTTTTCTCACAATTTTCTTGGCTGGTCTTTTCGCAGCCAGTTTCTTGCTTTTCCCCTTCACTGCTTTCTTCGCCATCTTTTTCACAGCCAGTTTCCTGCTTTTCCCCTTCACTGCTTTCTTCGCCATCTTTTTCGCGGCGCTCTTGACAGGCTTTTTTGCCGCTTTCCGCACAATCTTTTTCGCTATTTTTTTCTTGGCGCCTTTTCTGCCCTGCGCTTTTTTTGCCGTCTTCCTGTGCGGCTTTTTCACTTTCTTTTTAGATGCCATCAACTACCATCCCATTGTCACTTTCCATGCCGCACTAAGCGCGTCAACCGACGATGAAACTGCCCGCGCATTGCGCACCGATATGCAAAGGTCGCTGCCTTTCACAGCACCTACTCTTTCACAGGCAATTCCGCGCATGAGCGCGCAGAATGCACGCTCGTTCTTCTTTTTCACCGAAACCACAAACCTTCCTGACGACTCGGAGAACAATAGCTGTGCTGGCGTGAGCTTCCCGATGTATTTGCCCTGCACCGAGACTTCAGCCCCCACATTGCCACCTATGCAGCACTCTGCAAGCGCAACCGCCAGCCCGCCTTCCGAGCAGTCGTGGCACGAGGCAACCAGGCCGCGCTTAATGGCAAGCTCAAGCTTCCTGTAAACCGCAAAGTTCTTCTTGAAGTTCACGCACGGCACGCTTGCGCCGATTGCATTGTTCATTGCGTAGTATTCCGACGCGCCAAGTTCTGCCTTTGTCTCACCAAGAACATATATCGCGTCGCCTTCTGACTTGAAGTCTGTTGTCTGGGCAAGAGACACGTCGTCTATCCTGCCCACTGCTGAAACAAGAAGGGTGGGGGGCACTGAAATCCTCCACTTGCCGTGCTTGTAGTCGTTTTTCATGCTGTCCTTGCCAGATATGAGCGGCGCGCCATAGGCAATGCATGCATCGTAAAGACCCTGGCAGGAAAGCACGAGCTGCGCAAGCCTGTGCCTGCCATCAGGGTTGTCAGGCGACTGTATTGGGTCGCACCAGCAGAAGTTGTCAAGAAGCGCCAGGCGGTCAAGCGAGCCGCCTGCGGAAACGTAATTTCTCACAGCCTCGTCCACCGCGCTTGCAGCCATCTGGTAGGCGTTAATGTCAGAGTAGCGCGCGCAGATGCCGTTTGACACCACGATCCCTTCCTTCCTGCCAAGCAAAGGAGCAACCACACCGGCATCTGACGGCCCGTCGGATTTCACGCCGCAAAGCGGCTTTATCACCGAGCTTCCCTGCACCTCGTGGTCATACTGCCTGATAATGTATTCCTTGGAGCATATGTTTGGCCGCGCAAGCAATGAAAGCAGCGTGCCTGACAAGTCAGGCTGCTCGGAAAGGGCAGGCTCTGACAGTTTGGGAAGCCGAAGCTCTGCCTCAAGCTGCATCTGCGGCACTCCCTTGTGCAGGAAATGCATTGAAATGAGCGCAACCACCTTTGCCCCATAAAGCACGCGCAGGAAGCCAGATGAGTTGAATTCCCCGATGTCAGACACTTCCACGTCGCGCAATCTGGCAAGCGCCACAAAGTCGCCAGCCTTGTCAGGAGGCACTGCCAAAGTCATCCTTTCCTGCGACTCGGATATGAATATTTCCCAAGGGTCAAGCCCAGGGTATTTGAGAGGCGCGCGGTCCAGGTGCACTATGCAGCCGCCGGACGATTCTGCAATCTCGCCTATGGATGAAGAAATGCCGCCTGCGCCGCAGTCCTGCGTGAAATTGTAAAGCCCCAAGTCTCGCGCCTCAAGCAAAAAGTCAAGCATTTTCTTCTGCGTGTAAGGGTCGCCAAGCTGCACGGCGGAGACTGGCGAGCCTTCGTGCAGCTCCTGGCTTGAGAAAGTGGCGCCGTGTATGCCGTCTTTCCCTATCCTGCCGCCAACCATGAATATCCTGTCGCCGTTCATTGCGCGCTTTTCGTGCGTTTTCTTGCCCCCTGCCTCGGACGGCATGAGCCCGCCTGTGCCGCAATAGACCAATGGCTTGCCCAAGTAGCGCTCGTCAAAGTAAAGCGAGCCGTTCACTGTGGGTATGCCTGATGCGTTGCCGCCTGCTGCCACGCCTGCGCGCACTCCCTCGAGCACGCGGCGCGGATGAAACAGACGCGGTGGGATTTCACCCTTGTAGTAAGGGTCTGCAAAGCAGAAAACGTCAGTGTTGAAAATGGGCCTTGCCCCTAAGCCGGCGCCCAGCACGTCGCGGTTCACGCCCAGTATGCCAGTTAACGCGCCGCCATACGGGTCAAGCGCGGATGGCGAGTTGTGCGTCTCCACCTTCATTGCCGCATTCCAGCCAGGCACGAACTCGAATATCCCGGCGCCGTCGGAAAAAACAGTGAGAAGCCACTTTTTCTTCTTGGCAAGCCGGCTAGTGGCGCCCTTTATGTAGGTCTTGAAAATCGAGTCGACCGTCTTCTTTTTCTTCCCCTGCTTGAGCGTGATTTTCGCGTTGAATATCTTGTGCTTGCAGTGCTCTGACCATGTCTGCGCAAGCACCTCAAGCTCCACGTCGGTGGGCGCCGGTGGAAGACCGTCTTTTTGCCTCTCCGCAGCAACCGATGGGTCGGCATAATACGACTTTATCCTCTTCATCTCCTCAAGCGACAAGGCTAAAAGCCGCTCGCGCGAGATTTCCACAAGGCGGCGGTCAGGCACGTTGAGGTCGATTTCCTTCACAAGCCCGCCGCCTGCAATATCCACGCGGGGGACTGTTGCCTCAAAACCTGCTTGGTTGAATTCCTGCGCGGTTTTTACCTCGAAGTGTTGTATGAGCTCGTTTGCAAGCAGCCCACGCGCCACGCGCTCTGCCTCCTGTTTTGGCACTTTTCCGGCTATCAAGTAGTGCTTGCTTGTGTACACCTCGCCTGGAAGCTTTTTGCCCAAAAGCTCCCCAATTGCCTCGCGCGCAGTGCTGCCCACATTGTCCTTCACGCCCGGGCGGAAGGAAACCGCAATTGCAACCGTGAATTTGGGAGGGGTGAAAAGCGGAGCGTCCACTGAGAAGCACTGGTTTATTGGATCGCAGAGAAGCTCGGCGCCTGCGCGCGCAAGCTCGTCTTCTGGCAAGTCATCATCAATCGTGTAGACATCCAGCACGCGCACCGAGGCGGCTGCCTGGATGTCAAAATCAGCGCGCATCCGCTTGAGTATGGCATCGCCTGCAGGGTCGAAAAAATCCGGCAAGTAGCCAACTTCTATCCTAGACACCATGTAAATTTCCCCGAGGAAATTTTCAGACAGCCGCACGAGCGGCTGGATCTCCCACGTCAGTAGAGGCGGGGGCAATATTTATAAAAGGGAAGACGATTTTTGACACTAATAGACATGAACGGACACCCCATATCCAAGATTACTCATTTATAAACACTTCTAGACACTTTGTAGCATATGCAGTTCAAGTACCCAGACAAGGCGATAACGAAGTCACCGACGCTGCAGGCACACATAAACGCGCGCCCCGCACAGCCAAAATACTATTTCTGGAGGATTGCCAAGGAATCAAAATGCTTGTGCCAAACGAAGTTCATACTGATCTCAAGGACATCGAAAAGGGGCTGAAGCGCGGGGAGAAGTGGCTGTCAAGAAGCGAGCACCCCCTTGAAATGTTCTATTCAGATATCCTCAACACAATGGCAATTGATGAGAAATATGCTGGCCTGTCAAAGGCTGACTTCAGGGAGCTTACCTCGTTCGGCCAGCTGCTTGAGAAATTTGACAAGTATGACGTTCTAGAAAGGCGGCGCGACCTGAAGCTTTATTGCAAGCTCATTGGCATTGATTTCGAGGCCTTCCGAGCAGAAGTTTCATCCACGTTCTGGAAAAAGGTTGAAGGCGAGAACTTAACAGTGATTGCAGACTCTGCAGTGGCAGGAAGATATCACATATTTGGCAGGGGATTAGGCACTTATGTGATGGTGGAAAACGGCAAGATAAACCGCGAAGTGTCCTCTTACTCAAGAATTCACCCGCAAGTCCCTGCGATTATCAGGGCATATGAAGATGCAAGGGATGTTTTTTGCGATGGCAAGATGCATGCCCTGATTGTCGAGTTCGGCGCCACGCCAAATGGGATTTATTGCCTCCAGCCCCATCCAGGACTGGACTTCTCGCCGGCAGATTTCAGAGTGGATTGGCCCCTCGGAAAAGATGAGGTGAAAATACCTTTTGTCCGGGGAAGAACCGAGACCGCAGAGTACGTTACGCAGGAAATTTCGCTTTATGGGGACAAGCGCAAATTGCAGCCAGGAGAGGGGGCGTCGCAGGCAGGTTTTGAAGGGCTGGCAGGCATTGTGTCACGAACCCTGCCGTTTTTCATCCATCTGAAAGGAGCCAGCCAGGCCTCAGTCCCGGAAGGCGGTGGCCATAACGTAATATCTTACCTTTTCAAGCCAAAAATCTCGATGCTAATGCATGATTTGAAGCAGGTTTTCACGTGGGGAGCCGAATCAGACACACAGATAGTTGCTTCGTCAAGAAGCAGGGCGGGAATTGAAAGGGCAGCCAAGAACATTGCCGGCAAAGACATTGAGCTGGAATTCCCCCCTGAGAAACAGTCCAGGCGTGCATTCTTTGCAAAAGACGATGGGAAAACGTTGCAGCACTTCGTATTGAAGGAGAACGGCATTTTTTATATCGTCAGATTCAAAAGCCCAGTGGAAAATGGAAGGGCTGACGAAAAAGCAACAGTCAGCTATGTTTCAGACGGCACAACTGCCCATTTGGGCAGGGTTGGCTGAATGCCCGCGCGCAAAGTCAGAACAAATACCCGCTTGCATCCTCGGCAATGCCCACTCCGCCACCCAGGTCTGAAAGCGTGTATTCCTTTTTCCCGTCCTGGAATGCAAATGTCTTCACGCGCACCAGGAATTCGTCATATTGGAATACTGTTTTTTGCCTCATGATGAATGGCTGCACGGAATATGACTCCAACACCGCCACAAGGCTCTTGTTCGACAGCAGCCAGATGCGCTTTTCGCCTTCCAGCCACGTTTTCAGCTTCAGGCCGCGCAGTTTCGTGCGCTTGCCGGCAATCTCAATGTAGGCGTTTGATGCAATATGGAATCCGGCCTTGTCGCCCAATGGCTTTCCAGTGAAAAAGTCCAATGAATCGCCGTTCTTGAATTCAAGGCGCACCCAGTTCCAGGGAGCAAGGGGCATGGCAGCCACCACTTTCTGCAAATACGCCTTGCCAGACATTTTCCTGCCTTCCAGCACGCCGTCAAACTCAAAGTAGTAGTTTATCATGACCGTGCCAAAGCTTGGTGCGAACGGGTTTGACAGGATATTGACCATCTCATAAGGATGCCCTGTGCAGGGGTGCGAGGCGTGGGCATAGAAAATTCTTTTGCCGCCCTTGACAAGCGAAATGTCAAAGTGCGGGTATTTGCCGGTGATTGATATTTTGCTTTCCCCCTTTTCCGCGGTTATGCTGTTGCTCTCGCCTTTTTTCAGGCTCACTTTTGCAGTGGAATCGAAAATCACCTGCTTTTTCCCGCGCGAGTAAAGCCAGCACACTGCGGCGCACACCACGCCCTGCTGCTCCTCAGCCTCAGGCACTGACGCCTTGTTCACGCGGACAGGGTCCACTGAGCGGCCGAAAGTGAAAATTACCTGCTCGTCATGAGGCGGGGAACAGAAGTGCAGGAACCAGTATTCCTTGCCCATGGACGGCAAATCCTCTATCTCGAAGAAAAGCTCGTCTGGCGTTGGGCATTTCCTGGACTTGAACAGGCGCGAAAACTCCTCAAGCTTGCCTGAAAGCTCCCCTGTTTTTTTCTTCCATTCAGGGCCAAATTTGAAGTTGCGCAGCTTGGAAAGTGTGTGGTGGGGCATGCCAATCGCACTTAAAGCAGCGGCAAGCTTATTTAACGTTTATCATAAAGTCTATCACATTGGTATGGGGGAATGGGCTAACCTGGTATGCTACTAGGTTTGGGACCTAGCGATCTGAGTTCAAATCTCAGTTCCCCCATAATTGCCCTTGAACGCCATGCCGAATTAATAAATCTCCTGCAAGAAAGAGCGGGCATGGACAGGAAATTGGCCCTGCGTGCTGCGTTGGCAGTCGTGCTTCTGTGCGTGCTTTATGCAGCCGGCCTTCCCTTGCACTACGTGCTTCTGATGGGCGTGCTTATGGCCGCCCTGCTCGCGTTGCGCGGGCCCATTTACAAGAAAATCGAGGCAGCGATAGAGAAGGCGGCACCATCTACTGCAACCTGGCCTTCCTGGGCAAGAAAAGCGCTCGTGCTTGCGGCATTCATTGTTGCATACGCAATCCTGAAGCAGGCGATATACTGGCTCATTGGGCTTGCCGGCTTCGACGTGCAGGTAGAAATGGTTGCCGCGATGACACCCGCGCCCTGATTTTGGTGCTCTGATGAAATACGGAAACTCCGAATTGCGCGGAAAATTCGTGCTTGGCCCCATGGCGGCATACACTGACATCGCTTTCCGGCTTCTTTGCAGGCGCGCGGGTGCGGCGATGTGCTTCACTGAGTTTGCCAATGCTGAAGCCATCACGCGCGGAGGCAGGAACACTGGGGCGCTTATGCAGACGTGCGGAGAAGAGATGCCGGTTGGCATACAGATATTCGGCGGAAATCCGAAAAGCATGGGCAAAGCTGCAAAAATCATTTCACGCCAGACGGAAAACGGGGAGCTGTTTGCCTCATGCACTGACATTAACTTCGGCTGCCCGGCTGGAAGCGTGATTCGCGCAGGCGCGGGCTCTGCGCTTCTGCGCAGCCCTGAGAAAATGCGCGCGATAGCAGAGGCGTGCGTGGCAGCGTCTGAAATGCCTGTCACCGCGAAAATAAGGGCAGGCTGGAAAAGCGACAATGCTATTCAGCTTGCGCAAATGCTGGAGCATGCTGGCGTGGCAGGCATAACGGTTCACTGGAGGACTGCGACTGAGGGAAGGAAGCGCGCAGATGGCTGGAAAGTGCTGCGCGAGGTGAAAAAAGCGGTTGGCGTGCCTGTGATTGGCAATGGCGGCGCCTCCACGCCGGAAAAGGCAGTGCGCTTCCTTAAGGAAACCGGCTGCGACGCAGTGATGATTGCCTCTGCTGCTTTGGGCAACCCGCACATCTTTTCGCAGGCAAATGACTTGCTTATGCACGGCAAATGCAAGGAAACGCTGTGGGGGGAAAGGAGGGCGTCATTTTCAGAATATGCCGCACTTGCCAAAGAATACGGAGTGGCAACGCCAAAGAGATTGCGCGCGCAGGCAATCGAGTGGGTGACTGGCTTTAACGGCGTGAAGGAGGCAAGAAAACAACTGAACGCGGCAAAAACAGAGAAGGAGATTTTGGAAATCATAGGCTCTTTTTCCCCTCACACTGCTTCCTGCGGCAAAAAGACGTAGTTGGCTTTTTCGAATTTTTCGTAAAGCGCCTTTTTCTCCACGCTTTCAAACGGCTCGTCCACCACCTTGCCAATGCCCGTGAACATGCCGTACCACCCGGCCGGGATGAGCAGGATGGAGAGCAGCTGGTAAAACAGGCTCTCCTCATGGAACATGAAGAAGAAATAGGTGTCTGCCAGGAGCACAAGTGCGCCTATCAGTATGTAGAGGTATCCCCTGTGCTTTGTCTTGTTGATGTTCTCAGTTTCGCGCTTAACCATGAATGAGAAGTGCTCGCGCAGCCTCTTTTTTATGAGCACCTCCGCCTTGGGGTCGCACTGGGAGGACGGGATGGTGAAGCGCACCTCAAACCTGCCTTTCTTGTTCTCCATGTAGCGGCGCCCTATTTCCTTGAGGAAGTCCTCTGACAGCTCTCGCTGGGAATATGGACGGGGGTCAAAATCCGAAAATATGTCGTCGTAAACGTCAAGCGTGATTGCGATTTCGCGCATGCTCTCGGTGCTTTCAGAAGGGTCTGCCATGCCAAACAGGCGGGTGCAATGAATAAAAAAGCATCGCAGCGCTTTTTTAGAATTCGGCAGACCGAATACGATAAAAAAGGGTAAGGCTGAAACCCCCCTATGGAACTTCGGCTTGCAAGGATAGTGGAGGAAAGCCCTGACGTGCGCACCCTCATCTTCGAAGGCAGCGTGCCGCCTTACAAGCCAGGGAACTTTTTCAGGCTGTGGCTGCCAGGCAGCAGCGGCAAGAAGTCCTTCCGCCCCTATTCAGCCGCATCACATCCGTCCGAGGGAAACCTTCGCTTTTGCATAAAGAAGCGCACGGGCGCTTCTTTAGCAGCGGAAGGAGCGCCAGCGAGTTCCGCTCCAATAAAGAAAAACAGGAGCTTTTCAAGCCGCATGTGGGATTTGCACGAGGGAGACAGCGTTGAGCTTGACGGCCCGCACGGAACTTTCTCGCTTGGCAAAAACGACTCAGAGCGGGTGTTTGTGGCAGGCGGCGTTGGAATAGCCCCTCTTCGGAGCATGATAATCCAGACATTGCTTGATGGCAAGCGCACAGCGCTTTTCCATTCAGCGCAAAACCTTTCAGGCATTGCCTACATAGGCGAAATGAAGTTTCTGGAAATGCAAAACCAGAGCTTCAAATACTTCCCGGCAATCACGCGCGAGGCACCAGCAGAGGGCTGGGGCGGCCTGAATGGAAGGATAACTGCGGAAGAGGTGAAGCGGAAGCTCGGTCCGCTCGAAGGGAAATCGTTCTACCTGTGCGGGCCTGTTGAGATGGTGTCAGGCATTGCAAAGGGGCTGCTTGATGCCGGCGTGAAAAAGGAGAACATCAGGAAGGAAGAGTGGGGATGATCAGCTCGGCCTTTTCCTCACAAGCACGAGTGTTTCGCCCATCCTTTTTTCGTAAAAGCCAAGCGACAGGTAAAGCTTTGACGCATTGCTCAGGGCGCGCACCTTGAGGTAAGTGGACTGCGCGCCGTGCTTGTCCGCATAGTAAAGCGCATGCTCCAGAAGCGAGGTGCCAATCCCGTGCTCGCGGTAGTGCGCAAGCACGCCCAACCCCGAGATAAAGCAGCGGTTGTTGCGCATGCGCAGGTGGCAAAAGCCAATGGGGACGCCGCTCCTTTCCGCTATGAAAAACACGTCGTCAGGAAGAAGGCGGGAGGTTGCATCGGGGAAAAGAAGCGCCATAAGATCGCCAATGGCATCCATGTCAGCTTTCCGTGCACGCCTGACCGAAAAGCCATGCACAACTGTTGATTTGCCTTCCAAGAAACCACATCGACTCAAAGGCTGATGAACTTCACTTCTATGCTGTCCTTTATCTCTATTTCCGCCGCCATCATCTTTTCCGCAGGCCCGAGCTTGACAACAAGCGTCTCTCCCAGTATCTCCTTGCCCTCATGCTCGTGCACATGCCCGCAGATGACAAGTATTGGGCGCTTTTCCTCAATCATCTTGCGCACTGCCTTGCTGCCAACGTGCACGCCGCCTGCCTCGTCGAAAAGCCCGTATGGCGGCGGGTGGGAAAGCACAATGGAAAACTCGTCCACGCCTGCGCGTGAAAGGACAGCCGCAATTTCCTCCTCGCTTATCTCGGATGGTGTGCCAAAAGGAGTTGGGTTGGAGCCGCCAAGCCCAACAAGGTTCCACTCGCCAAGCTTCACTTTTTTGCCATGCACTGCCACGCCTGCTTCGCGTAGGCTGTCCACCACTTCTGGTGTGTCCATGTTGCCGTGCACTGCATATGAGTGCGGGAAAAGGGAAACCGCCTGCTCTGCGTATGAGGCAGGCCCCCTGTCTGTAATGTCCCCGCAAAAAAGGACGGCGTCGTAATTTGCGCGCGCGGAGAGCGCCCTCAGCCGGTCCAGCAGGTCCTCGTCCGCATGGAGGTCGGAGAGTGCAAGCAACTTCATGTGGATTCACCGCCTTGGCGGGAATTGCCCTTGCGGCTTGCCATCCTGGGCAGCGCCTTCCTTGTCCATTATGCGCTTCACCTGCGCCTCGAACTGGGCTTTCAGCTTCTCGGCGATAAAATTATGCGAAAATGCATCGGCCTTTGTCGCGATTGTAAGCTTTGCCGCAAGGCAGCGTGCGATTTTCCCCCTTGCCCTGCGCGGCGACTTGCCCACAAGAGCGTGCTGGAAAATGAGCCCGTGCTTTGGCGGGCGGCTGCCTGACTTAAGGTGCTTGAAAAGCGCCTTTTCCGCGCCAAGCACCTGTATGGTGCTTGCAGGGAACATTGCCATCCTCTGCAGTCCACCGGCCTGCGCCACCAGCTTTGCAGCCAGCTCAGGCCCTGCAATATGGGAAAGGTTTGGGCATATTTCGCGCGCTATGTTTGCCTCGTAAGCCTCGATTGTGTCGCGCAGCTTCCACAGCGCCTTTACCTGAAGCGCCAGCGAGCGTGCCTGCTCAAGGTCCCCGTCTGGCAGGATGGTGCCCACTGATGCGCGTGCCTTGTCAGCAATCGACTGCGCCTGGGTGCCGACTGCCTCCGAAAGCTTTTCCATGTCAGGCGATTTCCTGTCCAATGCAAGCACCACTTCGACGTAGCGCGCATTGTCCGCGGTCTTGTACTCGGGGAAATACATGCCGTACCATTCAGTAAGGCGCTCGAAAAGCAGATTCGAGCTCTTGTTCAGCTCGTCCACTGCGCTCACAGACTGTATGAGCAGGTTGTCGCGCGAGGAAATGGCAACGTGCACCTTCCTGCGCGCTTTCTTGAAAAAGTCTTCCCTTGATGGCTTTGGCGTCATGATAATCAACCCCGAAACTTCGTTCTCCCGCCTAATTACCGCCAGCAATGTTTAAAGAGCTTCGCGCAGAGAAGGATAGTATGGCAAACGACGCAAAGAAGAAGTCCGATGCGCTGGTGGATGTTGCCATCCGCCGCTCCATGCTCATACCCTCTGCGGAGATTTACGGCTCGCCGGCGGGGTTTTTCGACTACGGGCCAATCGGCTGCGCCATAAAGCGCAAGATTGAGAACCTGTGGCGCGAGGAGATGCTGGTAAAGGAAGGCTTCCACGAGATTGAGACATCTGTAATACTTCCGGAGGCAGTGCTCAAGGCATCAGGGCATGCTGACAACTTCAAAGACCCTGTAGTAGCCTGCAAGAAGTGCAACTCGCGCTTCAGGGCAGACCATTTGCTCGCAGAAAACGAGAGCGTGAAAAAGGCAGGCGTGAAGCTTGAAGGCATGCCTGCGGAAAAGCTGACTGAGCTTATCCGCGCGCACAAGGTTGCTTGCCCCAATGACAAGGGAGAAATGGGCGAAGTGGGCTACTTCAACATGATGTTCAAGACGGCAATCGGCGCAGGCGACGACCGCGTGGCATACTGCCGCCCTGAGACTGCGCAGGGGATTTTCCTTGATTTTTCGCGCATTGTGAAGAACTACGGCAACAGATTGCCGATTGGCATTGGCCAGGTTGGCCGCTCCTTCAGGAACGAGATTTCTCCGCGTCAGGGCCTGGTGCGCATGCGCGAGTTTTCCCAGATGGAGCTTGAATACTTCTTCAATCCCTCGCAGCAAACGCACCCCAAATTCGCAGAGGTGTCAAGCGAAAAATTGGTGTTTGAGCTTGAAGACGGCTCAGTCCGCGAGCTTGCCCTTGCGCAGGCGCTCTCCGAAGGCATTGTGCCAAACGAGATAATGGCGTATTTCCTTTGGAAGCAGGAAAAGCTTTACCTTGCAGCAGGCATACCGCGAGACAAATTCCGCTTCAGGAAAATCCCGGCAAACGACACGCCGCACTATTCGCGCGGCAACATTGACTTGGTTGTTGACACTTCATATGGCTGGATTGAGACCACTGGCACCGCCTACAGGACGGATTACGACCTGTCATCCCATGCAAAGCACTCGGGCGCAGACCTGTCTGTTTTCGTTGAGGAGGAGAAAAAGAAGGTGGTGCCCCACGTGGTTGAGCCTTCCATGGGAGTGGACAGGATGTTCTGGTGCGTGCTGGAGCACTGCTTCCACCCCAAGTCGACAGTCATTTCCGAAGGAAATGGCGCCCATTCGCCGGAGGCGAATAGGGCCGAGAAGGACTGGGAATGGTTCAATTTCCCACCTGCAATCGCGCCATACCATGCCTGGGTTTTCCCGCTCATGAAAAAGGACGGCATGGATGCAAAGGCATGTGAGGTTGAGGCGCTGCTGCGCTCTGCAGGCCTGTCAGTCTACTGCCAGGAGACGGGAAGCATTGGAAAGAGGTATGCGCGCGCGGACGAAGTGGGCGTGCCTTACTGCATCACGATTGACTATGACACGCTCAAGGACAATACGGTGACTCTGCGCTTCAGAAACGACGGCAGGCAGGTGCGCCTGAAAGTCGATGAGCTTGCGGCAAATATACTTTCTTTTGTTAAGCAAGGCAAAGTCACGGCAGGCTTTGCCTGAATTGGGCAAAGCCCAAACAGAGGGGCGAGGAACGGGCTAGGCTGCTCACTCAGGCTCGCAGGCAATGCTGCCCTGGTCTATGTAAATCATCTGCAGCACTGGCTGCGCGATGACAACGATGAGAATTGCAATGAGCGCGCCTGTAAGGCATGCGGTTGCCCATACGTTCGCGCGTGCGCGCGTCTCGGCGCCAAGTATCTGCCCTGCGGCGTAAATCACGCCTGCAAGCACAAGCATCATCATTGCCACCACAGGCAGCATGGACTTCAGGCTCACGCAAAGCTGGGAAATTGCATTTTGCACTGAGTAGAGAATGCTTGTCGAGCAGAAAGCAAATGCAATAAGCATGAGAAGAGCGGCTGCGAAGACTTTGGCATTGAACCCCATAAATGCACCTTTGGCAGGAAAGGGATAAAAAACAGCATCTAGGCTGTTTTTTAGAAATCGAGCAATAGCTCGATTGGGATAAAAAGCGCTTGCGGCTGCCTGGCAGCCATGCCTGCGCTTAGCCCTCCCCCTCGGTTGTTTGATGGTATATGCATAACTAATAGTGTTTATAAATGTATTCATGTGTTTCACTCGCACTAGGAAAATGAAAAAATGCTCGTTTTGCAAAGCAAAACGCATCGCCTTTTTCCTGCCGGAAAAAGACGACGCCGGAGGGAACATCAACTGCCGAAGGCAGTTGGTGGGATTTGGAGTGCCAGCTCCAAACCCCCAAGCGAACGAAGTGAGCGCCGGGGGGGAGATTTGAACTCCCGAGTAGGTTTCCCCACAACAGGTTAGCAACCTGCCGCACTGGACCGGGCTATGCGACCCCAGCATGGTCAAATCTCCGCAGAGATTTGGCCAGTATTTGCGGGCGAAGCCCGCAAATCTGATGGCAAAGTCCGCGCACGGGCTTTGGCAGCCCTTTTAGGAATGATGCAGGCTTTTATTCCTTTGCCGAAAAATAGGTCGGAAGGAACCAGCCCAAAAAGGTGTGAAAATGTACAACAATTACCTTGCATGCGAAATTTGCGGGTCTGAGCTTACGCAGGCCAACCAGAAACAGAATATCGACTCGGCCGGTTACACGCACAGCTATTGCACAAAATGCTATTCTGAGAAATACAAGAAATAGGGGTTGCATGGGGAAAAAGGCAAGGCAGACGGCTGCTTCAAAGGCCCCACAGCAGGAAGGCGGCTGGAAGGGGAAGCTGATCTCTTGGGCTGAAAAGTTCGAGGCACTTGTAAACGCCGCTGCCGCGTCCGTCCCGTGCGCGCGCCTGAAGATGTGGATTGATGGCTTTTTCCACCCTGAAGAGGAGTATGACAAGAGCCAGGCAAAGGCAACCCCCCCTGAGTTGTTCTACAACCTGCTTTTCTTCTATTTCTTCTATTCGCTTGCCTTTTTCCTTTTCATGATTGCGCTTACCTCAGTGCTTCCGCCCGAGGACATGCAGGCAGTGGGCTTTAACCCAAGCCCGGACATTGCCCAAATAGCCATAGGGTCACTGGTTGTCGGGCCGGTGATAAGCACGATAACCGCGCTTGCAGCCTTTTTGCTCGTTTACCTGCCTGCCAGGGCTTTGGGGGGCAGCGGAGGCTATATGCAGCAATCCTATGCCATGTCCAGAGTACTGTGCGGAAGCAACGTGCTGCTCATGGTGCTCATGCTGGCCGCGTTTCTGGTTTTCATGCCGTCCTTCCTTGCGCAAGACTCGCTCCTGCTCGGAACAGTGCTGTCAATTATCGGGGCTTTGGTGAACATTCCGGTCTTCCTGCTCTGCCTGGCGATACTTTTATACACTATATATGCGTATTACCTCGTGGTAAGGAAAGCGCACGGGTTTTCCTCATGGCGCGCAGCAGGCGCAATGGTGGTTGCAGCCGTGTTTGTGGTGCTGGCCGACGCGGCTGTTGGCTGGCTCTTGAGAACAGTTTGAGGTGGTTTTGTGGTGGATAAGAAAACATCTGCGGGCGGGAACGACGGGCTTGGCCAGGTCGAAAAAATTGCGACAAATGCCTACAGCTCGCTTGGTTTTAAGCCTTTCAAGGCATGGCTGTATGCATACTTCCATCCCCACAAGGCATACGGAAACGAGAAGAAAAACGCCAATTTTGGAAGCTCGGTCTCCACGCTTGCCTACATTGGGCTGGTGAATGCGATTATCGCCATAGTGGTAATGGCGCTCGTGCTTGTCCTTGCCATGCCAATAATCGGCGTGCCACTCACAGTCTTAGGGGCAGTCACGCTTTTGGTGGCTTACCCGATAGCAAGCGTGATTTTCGGCTTGATTGCCTCGCTCGTATACTTCATCGTGGCAAAGGTGCTTGGCGGCACTGGCGGAATCTGGCAGCAGACATACGGCATGGCGCTTGTAAGCGGCGGCGTGGTGCTCATGATACTTCCGTTCAACATACTGCAAATAGTGCCCCTTATCGGCGGGATATTCGGCCTTGCAGGCCTCGCAGTCGCGCTTTACGGGATAGTGAGCCAGTACCGCATGATACGCGCAGTGCACAGCCTTTCGCAGCTGCGCGCCATAATCGTGCTTCTGGTGCCCCTCGTCCTGATAGTGGCGTTCGTGATCTTTGTGATAGGAGCCGCCAGCATTGCAGCGCTTGGGGCATACGGGGCATCGCTCCCAATGCAGTAGGCGCTCCCTTTTTCTTTTTTATTTTTTTTCTTTTTCCAAAAATAGCGCAAGCAAGATGTGGCAGGATCTTCAGCTGCCAGAGCAGCTGGAGAGAGCAGCCATCGTGAAAACGATGGCAGGATCCACAGTTGCCAGGCAACTGGAGAGAGCTGCCATTGCGAAAGCGATGGCAGGATTTCCGGCGGGCCCTGGGAGGAACAGGCAGTATCCGCACCGCTGCTCAGTCTTGTATCTTCCCAGCACGGGACAGAATGCGTAGGGCTGCTCCTTCCGGCCTGACCCGATTGGCACAATGAACCGTCCGGAAAGGCAAAACGTCGACGCTTAAAGCGCGTACTTACCCGCTCCCGTCCAAAACATCACCGGACATTCGGCCCTGCCAAAGGGGATTTGCAGTATGGGAGGCCCCTACTCTCCCGGCCTATCCTGCCAACTGTATTCGGAAAACAAGTTGCTTATATACCTAACTACCTGTACCGGAGGAAAGCGCCTATCCCATAGAAGCTTCCGAGGAACTGCGCGCCTTCCGCAGTGTCCGGCGAGACCACGAAAATGTCGATTCCCTGCCTGTCCGCAAGCTCTATCAGGTCATCCACCAGGGAGACTTCCGACTCTACCTTCACCGTGCCGCCAACCGCCTTTATCTTTTCCTCCAGGTCAAGCGGGTTTTTCGAGGTGACATATTGTGCCTCGCCAGTGGTGGTGTCCACCAATTTTGCGCGCTTGTACATTACGCCTTCTGAAATGAGGAGCTGGCCTGCTTGCTTGCTCTCAAGCGTTTTGCGCACCTCCTTTTCGCCATAGGTGGCAAGCCCGCCTCCTGACACCACCTCTTTTATGAAGCGCTCGATTATGACGCGCTCGCGCACTGCCTGCTGCTCGGATAGAATGTCGGATGACTTTGCCATCACTTCGCGCACTCCGTATTCGTCAGTGTAGCCAGTGTCGACAACGCCCAGCACTTTTATCTGGTAGTTAAAAGGAGACATTTTCGCAAAATCCTCCTTGGCAGGCCCAGGCCCTCCGATTATCACGCCTTTTACTTTATTGACAAAATAGCGGTCCATGTGCTCGCCGATGTGCTTGTAGTAGTACTCGATTGACTCTTCAATTAGCCTCTCTATGCGCCTGGCGCTGTTGTGCACGATAAAGCCGTTTGCCACGAAATTGAATGTGTTTGGCACTGTCAAGTCAACATACTCGCGCTCGCCGTTCACAGGGATTTTCTCAGCCACGCGCGCCACTCCGATGTCCGACGAAAGCCACTTTGCAAGCATCTTCTTGGCAAGCTTTTCCTTGCCAAGCTTTCGCGCGCGGGAAAGCAGCACACCTTCGATGTTCTTCTTGAAAGCCTCGCGCCCGAGTGGTTTTTCGCCCCTGAAGAAGTTGTCTGCCGCGTGGAAGTCAGACACTCTCAAGCCAAGGGATTTTGCGAATGCGAAAACCTCCCGCCCATCCGCAGGCACCTGCTCCACGAATTGCATTTTTACGCTTCGCGCTGCGGCACGCAGGATTGCCTCTTGCTTGTCTTTCCTTGAGAATCCTATTTCCGATGCAAAGAAGGCAAGCGAAGCGGCATCGGATATGCTGACACACCATTGCGGATTCCCGGCAACCGGCTTTTGCGAAAGCGAGGCGCGGATGCCAAAGCGCAGGAGAATGCCCTGCACCTGGCGCATCATCTTCTCAGAGCGCATCGCAATTTCCGCGCGCTTCCCGTGCACATAGCCTTCTGCGTCGTAAAGCCCTGAGAGGAAGGCGGCTTGAACCTGGGTGGGCGAGCGCTGAATCTGCACAGGCACGCACCTTCCATCAGACGCAGCAACCACTTGCGGCACAGCGCCTGCCACAAAGTCCGCAAACTCCTTGCTGTAGATGCGCAGTTCGTAATATGGCTTCTTGGCAAACGAGCCTTTCTGCCTGGTCTTATCCACCTTGCGGCAGATCGCCGTTATTCCGATTGCATCCGACACCGTCTTGGAATATTTCTCAATCATCTGATCATAGCTTTCATAGATTATTATCCTGTTCCCATCCAGCGTGCCGTCGCCTGCGATTACCCCGAGAAGATAGGCAAGCTGCGGTGTGTATGAGGCAGGAAGCTTAAGCACGGGCGCTGCAAACTTCTTTTCGTCGAGCTTGAGCCCGTAAAGCGAATACAGATGCCTGATTTTCCCGGCGGAAAGCGGGATTTCGCCGCGCTCCATCCGGCAGACTGCCATCTGCGTAATGCCAAGTTTTTTTGCCACTTTTGACTGCGACCAGCCAAGCTCGTTTCTGCGGAAGCGCAGGCTGTCGTATTCTGCCTCGTCAAGTGAAATATGCGTGGCTGGGCTGAATTCGACTGCCACTTCCTTGCCCTTGTGGCTTATCCTTTTGGCAACCAGCACCCTGTCGCCAATTTTCAGGTCCTTGGCATAGGTTTCCCGCACGCCGCTTTCCCCAATGGTGAAGAACCTGTGCCACGCTGTCGCGGTTATTTCCATTTTCGGCGCATGCACCGTTATTCTGTATGCGCTTTTTGACCGGGTTTCAAATCTGTCCGAGCATTGATGGTCGCCTATCGAAAATTCCGATAGGTCGGCACCTTTCAGGTGCGAGCCAGCGGCGACATCACTTGCTCTCGCAAGCGTGCCGTCAGCCATCTGCACCATGGTGTCAGGAGCAAGGCATTGCCCACCTTTCCGCATCTTGGAATGCGCCATTGAGCGTATGTGGGACAATATCCTCGTGTTTGTGCCCTTCAGCTCGGCAAGCGTGCATTCCCTGCCGTCGAGCACCACGATGCCGTACGAGTCCTTGACCGACAAGTCGCGCTCAAGCGGCTCGAGGAAAAAGCGCGAGTCGCAGCGGTAAATCTGGACGGATATTGGCGTTGGAGGAAAAATTGTGAACAGCTCGGTGTCCACCTTTGCAGGGTTGTTGCTCACGTTCCCGCAGAAAATCGCCACGCCCGACTCTGGCGCCTTGTTGCCGTAGCTTTTCAGGTGGTGCAAAATCCTCTCAAGGGCGTCCGTGACGTTTTTCCTCGTGCTTTTGCTCTTGATGTTTGATGCCTGGCCCGCCTCTCCGCGCAGCTTGTTGGAGGTTTCGTGTATGGCCTGGCCGGAGGGAATGTAAACCGAGATTAGCTCGGTGCCTGAGCCTTTCATGGTCTTCAGGTGCGCAAGCTGCTTTTTCAGCTCGTACTTGAGTTTTGTCTTTTCTTCCATTTTGCTGCCTCGTCAGGGATTAAGCTAGGGGAAAGTGGGAATAAAAAATGAGGGGTCAGAGAAGGGAGACTGCGCCCGTCTCAAGCGAGTAGACCGCGCCAACTATCTTGAGCTTGCCCTCCTTTTCAAGGTGCGACACTATTACGCTTCTCGCCCTGATTTTCGCAAGCACGCACTTGAGGTTCTCGCCCACTGCCTTGGCAGCATCCTTGCCAGATGCCTGCACGGCAGGCTGTATTTCCTGCACCACAGTGTCCACATTGCCCTCTGCGTGGTCTGAGGCGCACGCCGCTGCAATTGCGCCGCAATTGGTGTGCCCCAGCACCACAAGCAGCGGCGTGTGCAGGTGCTCTGCCGCATACTCAATCGAGCCCAGCTCGAACAGGCCCACTATGTTGCCTGCGTCCCTTATGCCGAATATCTCGCCAATACCCGCGTCGAATATGTGCTCAGCAGGCACGCGCGAGTCCGAGCAGTAAAGCACTATTGCGTACGGCTTCTGCCCTGCCACAACGGCAGCCCTCTGGACCGCGAAATCCTTGGCGGACGGCTGGTTCGCCACAAAGCGCGCATTGCCCTCCTGCAGTTTCCTTAGTGCCTCGTTTGCGTCCATGAAAATCACCTTAATGCCTGAGATTCGCTTTGGAAGGAACTGCGCCAGTGCTTTTATTCCTGTGCCTGAAGTGCTGGCGCGGATCGACCATCTGGTGGATTGTCTTGGCATGGTGCCCCACTATAAGGTTGACAATGTTGTCGCCGTGGATTTTGTCCAGGAGGCGTACAAGTTCCTGCTTGTCCTTGCCAAGCACAATCATCATTCCTTTGCCAGCCTTTTTTGGGTCATTGGTGTCCTTGTTCAGGAAATCAGGGGAAAGCGCATAGAGGAACCCGAGCGTTGCATATGGGCCGAAATTCTCCCCGCTTTTTGTGTCTCCGGCCATGGAAAATGACCTGCCGCCCAGGTACTTCCTGATGAGCTTGCGGGTATTGTAAAGGGTGCCGCTCACCACAAGGACAGGGTTTAGCTGGGTTTGGGGGGCGATTACCTCGGTCTTGTCTATTTTTGTGCCGTTTTGGCGCTCGTCCTTGAAAATCGGGCGAAGCACTGTGTCCTCCTGATAGGGCTTGCCATCCACGCGGTGGAAGCCCCTGTTCTCGTAATTGAGCACCTCTGCAAACGTCCTAATCCTGCCGGATATCCCCCTGAAGCGCTTGTCCGAGGCAACCGCCTTTTCGAATACGGCAATCTGCCCCACAGGGTGCGTGCGTATGTCCTTTACAGGCTCAAGCCAGGTAAGAAGATCACCATCCCAGCGTCGGGGGGCGTCGTGGTTCTTGAAATGGCGCTTCATATATGCCCGAAGGTCTTTTTCGGTTTTGATTTCCATCTTCTTCCCGTTGATTGTGAATGTTGGCTGAGTGTCCAATATGAACTTCTGCAGCGCCTTTATCGCCGTATCTGCATGCATCATGCCGCAGTTGGTGCAGCAGTTCATCACCTCTAGATGCTCTGGGAGGAATGCTTTCTGAGTTGCATGCTCTTTCTTGCGGTGCACCTGCCCATGCGAAACAACGTGGATGTCGTATTCCACCGGCACCCCGTTTGCTGCGAAGTTGGAATAGCGAATCTCCGCTTTGAGTATTTTTTCCTTGATTTTGTCTATGTTCGCTTTCGTCATGAAAGTGCCGGGGTCGTTGAGCTTTTCGAACTCCACCATTGTACCTTGTGCCTCAAGCCCGTTAAGGATTTTCTCCTTGGAATCATAATAATCCTGGGTGACGTTCCGGGAATCTGAGCAGAAAAGCGGGATTACCACCTTGACCTGCTTGACAGACGGGTCGTATGGCAGCGGATCTACGTTGATTTTTTCGTTATTCATGTTCCTACCTCTATCAATTTTTCTAAGCGTGTTTCTTCTTCGCCTGTTGCCCATTATGCGCAAAAGTATATTTAAACCCTTTCCCACCCGCCTGAGCTGGGCTGCGCGCGCCTAGGCGCGCCAGTCAATGCCGCTTTTGCCCACCCTCACGAATACCAGAATGGCAAGCGAGACGACCGTGGCAAAAAGCGCCAGGCTTTCTGCTGCCAGCTGGTAGAATGCTGCCATGGGGTCCATTCCCTTTTCTGCGTGCCAGGAAGGAGAAGGCCCAGGAGTTGCCTGGGTACTGCCAGATGTCGGCGCAAGCTCTGCGTCGATTTCGCTGCTTGACTTGTCAAGCTCTGCTGAATAGGAAAGTATGCGGTAGGCGTCCGTGACAGAGGCGAGTTTTTCCTTTGAGGCGTAATTGAGGTAAAGACCCTGGCCAAAGTAAATCTTGCCCCAAAGAGACTCGCGCGCGCTGGCGGCAAGCGCATCGGCCGCAGATGAGAAGTTCTTGCTTCCCGCCTCATCAGCTGCCTCCTGCATGGCTTTGGCGTAAGTTGCCTCGTAAATCGCAGCTCCGTATAGCCACCGGTCATATGCATCATAGCCGTTCTGCAGGTGGTTGAGCGCGTCAGAATTCACAAAAGAGGAAGACATGATTGCACTGTCTGCCTCTGCAAGCTTTTCATCGGCAAGACCCTCAAGCGCTGACTCGTCAACTGGAGTGCCGCCAATGTCGTCTGCCTGGGCTGCAAGCTCGCGGGAAATGCCGCACCAGCCGTAAGAGAAGAGCAGGTCGCGCAGTGTTGAGTACCCTTCCCTGTCCTCGCGCGCGGCAATGGTGTCATTGAGCTTGTTTTGCGCCCAGACTCGGCGCAAGTCAGCACCCACCGCCCAGTGGAAGTTCTCCTTTGTCTTTGCAGGCACGCCAAGCGAGGCAAGGCACGCCCCTACATCGACAATGCTCCCGTCTATGTCCACTTCCGAGTCCCCGATAGCAAGGTATTCCGCATCCACTGAGAGAAGGAAGGCAGAGTTTGCCGCAGTGAACGGGTAGCCAAGCAAGATTTGCTGGCGGTATTTTGAGATTTCGCCGGAAAAGTATTCCTCTGATGCATTGGCAGTGGTGCCTGATGCTGATGAGAGCGCGGAGAATATCTTGCCCTCAAGGCTGTCCACTGTGTGCGTTGCCACGAGCGAGAAGCGGCCAGTGTCTGCGTCGTATTCCTGGCTTGGGAGATTTTCAGGCATTGCATCGCTTTTCGGCATGAAGGAAGGGGTGAATTCCTCTGAATAGGATGAGAAGAATATGCGCTCGGCGTCGGAAAAGTTCGACACCTCTATTGCGGCAAAGCCGCTGTCTTCGGACAGCGTGGAGAGCAGCAGCGCCTCGTGCATCATCATCCTTGGCACAAGGATGTACTTTGCGCCGGCATCCTTTGCTGCGATTGCCTTTTCTATTATGCCGCCAACCTCGCCAACGTCACCCTCAGGCGAGATTGTGCCTGTCATCACCACGTCGCGCCTTATGCCCTGGTTGGTGAGCGCTGCCTTTACTGCAATTGACATTGCCCCTCCTGCTGACGGGCCGTCTATCTTGTTGCTGCCGAAATTGCCCCGCATGGAAAACAGCACGTCGCACTCGCTTCTCTTGGCGCTTGAATGGGCAAATGCGTACTCAACTGCCTTTTGCTCAGACTCCTGGGTGGAAAAGCCAATGCGCGGGTCTATCGAGGTGTAGATTTTGCCCGTGCCTGGCCGCACGTCCACGTGGAGGATGAAAACATCTCCGGAATTCTCGCTTACCACGGCCGCCATGGAGATTTCTCGCGACTCTGTGGGGCAGGCGGCAAAAAGGCTGGTTGCGAGGAGGATTATGAATAGTGCCTGTGCTGCTTTCATGTGAAGACTTCGGGGAAAAAGGCTTTAAATTGGTGCTAGACCTGGCTGAGAAGCTCCTTGTGCTTCTCAAAGTACTTGCGCGAAGGCTGAAGCATTTTCGCAAGCGCGGACGCGGCTGCGTTCTTCAGGTCCATTGGGTGCAGCTTGCCCCCAGAGTACGCGGAAGCCAGCTCGGAGTAAGTTGCAAACTCCACGTCGCCGCCGAATTTTGCAGGCCTGCTGACAGCAAGAGGCGACCCATCACGCATTATGAAAACTTCGCACATCTCAAGAACAGGATTGTTCTCCGCTGCTTTCTCAGGGCAATACGCGCCTTTCACCTTGCGCGCAATTTCCTCCTCTGAATCATGTATGAAGATGCACGAGTCCGGCTTGCTCTTGCTCATCTTCGAGGAGATTGCCACGTCGTCGCCTTCGTTTTCCTCAAAGCCCATCTTCTGCGGCCCCATCAGGCCCATCAGGAGCTTGTGGTGGATGGCAACCGGCTTTTTCCACTTGTGCTTTTCCGCAACCTCGCGCGCAAGCATGTGCACTTTTCTCTGGTCCATGCCGGCATGCGCAATGTCCACGTCGAGCATGTGGATGTCCGCAGCCTGCATTGCAGGGTAGACCACGGTTGCGCAGTCAAGCGCATCCTTTTGCGTCCTGCCCATAATCGTGGTGCAGCGAAGCATGCGCTGCATTGTTGTGTCTTTTGTTATCCGAAGAACATCGCGCCAGTAGTCAGGGCCATATGCCTCTGATGCAAGCACGTAATTCACTTTGTCCTCAGTGAGCCCAAGCGAGATGAACGCGGACTTGAAGTAGCCGCGCGCCACTTCCTGTATTTTTTCCAGGTCGCCGCCCATCTTGCCATTTATCCACGCATGGTAATCCGCAAGGAATATGGTGGGCTTTATGCCAGCGGCAATAAAGTCCTTGAGAAGCAAGGACGTCAGTAGCCCGGAACCGAGATGAACATATGCAGGCAAGAGAATGGCTTCTCTGGCTATCCGCTGATCTCGAAACCTATGTAGTGCCTTGGGTGCTCGTTTGTTTCAAACAGGTGGCGAAGCTCGTCGTCAGTGACCACTTCACAGATGGGCTGCCGCCTCGCCAGTTCAACCTTTCTTTCTAGGTCCATACATACACCATGTGTTTAAGCAGGATGAAACCTTTTAAGTTCTTCTTCCACACCCAGAAGAGTTTCAAGCTCTTCTTTGCCCTGTTTGCCCAGCCCCCATATGTTGGTCACTGTGCCATTGATTTTCCTCTTCCGAAGAAACCGGACTACCCCCTCGCGTCTTCTCCGCTTGAGCCACGAGGAAACCCAGCCATACTTCCACCCTGTTTTAGCCCTAATCTCCATCGTTGAAATTTCCTTTGAATTTATGAAGCAGCGCAGTGGTTCCAAAGTGCTGAAACGCTCATGCTGCCGGATTGCGTTTAGGAAAGTGGCTTGTTTTTTCTCATTTAGGGCAAATACATTCCCTTTCAAGAATTTCGAGATGGTTTTCCAACTTCCATTGATATGGAGCTTGTAGGGGTTTTTCGAAGAATCCTTGGTTATTTTGTTGCTAATTCCCAAGTTATTGAGGATTTTTGAATAGTCGTTTGCATAATCTCTGTTGCCTTCGTAAAGCATTATGCGAATATGCAGCGACTTGTCTCGAAAGACGAAAAGCGAACCGTCGCCATCGAACAAGCCCTGCAAAAATTTATAGCAAAGATTGGTTTCGGATCTGCGGATTCGCTTGGCGAACCGCCTTCTGAAATAATCCATGGCATTCATCACAGTTTCACCGAAGATAGAACTAGTCACCACTATATTGTAGACAACATTGGCTATGCGGAGGGCTGGGTTTGCCCGTACTCGCCCATCAGATAGTTTCAGTTCGGAGGCAAGGCGCTTGACTCTTCCGAGCATTGACCTCTTTTTATGCGGATTATATCTCGCATACAGGGAAATGGAATCCGAGGTCAGCCCCAACTCATGAAGCCTTTCAATGACGTTTCTGATTATTGTTTCCGCTGAGTTTGAGAATTGGAACGAGCGCCCCTGCCTGCTTCTCAATTTCAACTTTGCCCCTTCTGCCTGGTAATATCCGCACAGCCTCAAAAAGTCTGTTGAAATAAAACGCTCCACCACTAATTCATTGGGTCGTCCTTTGCTGGAGTACCAGCACTCCAGCCGCCTTGCCTTGTTTTTCATGCATCCCCTGCAGATGACAGGAAGCCTTGAATACGTCATGTGCGGAATGAAATACAGAATATCAATGCAGTTGCCATGCAAAAAGCTGGCTGGCTTTGGAGGCCGCACAATCCTTGAAGCAGCCATAAGCAAGATTTCCCCTCTTCTCTTCAGCCCTAGCCCAGCCTGCAGCTTTGGTCGTAGCTTGCGTC